>Ga0335397_10008154_pt1 | contig 13216 bp, 10 predicted proteins | sample MAT04_FD_205740 | JGI IMG/M metagenome (GOLD analysis project Ga0335397, IMG submission 205740) | Freshwater microbial communities from Lake Fryxell liftoff mats and glacier meltwater in Antarctica - MAT-04 (spades assembly) (version 2) ...
CAACATGGAAAGGCACAGTGTTTACACTTGGCATTTCGTTTTTTATCCTTGCATTTATCAATTTCATGGTAATACCTTATACGGTTAACCTGGCAGGTAAATACGAAATACTATTTGTGAATAGTTTTGGTCTTCCGTTTAATTCGGGCACATTATTCTATTTCCTTGTCCTTATGGGAATGCTTATATGGAGCATACGGTTTACCTATCAAACCAAACATACAACCTTAAATTACATTATCGGGGGAGCTCTTTTACTGCTTTTATCAATTTTTTCGTTAACAACATTCGGCGGTTTCATTCTAGTTGTCGGAGTTTATTACTGGTATAAGAGTAATCCCGGAAGGTTAAACCGCAGCCAGGTGCGATCGGCAGCCAATACGGTTTTTATGTCAATTGCCTTTCTATTGATCGGGTATTCTTCATTTTTCATGCTTGTAATCCGTGCAAACACAAACACTCCTATCAATGAAAATGACCCGAGTGATGCTGTAAGTCTTCTGTCGTATCTCAACCGCGAGCAATATGGAACATGGCCCATAGCTTACGGACAGTATTATAATGCGCCCCAGGACAAAGCCGATCCATCCGATGATGCTACGCCTTTTTATGTGAAGGATACAAAAAAAGGCAAGTACATAATGACGGATGACCGGAAGAATACCATTCCGAATTATGACAAGTCATTCTGTACACTGTTTCCGCGAATGTGGAGCAATTCGAAACCAAGTCACATTGCCGCTTATAAATCGTGGGGAAAAATAAAAGGTACTCCTATTGATGTTGTGAATGAAGAGGGCAAAACCGAAACTTTATACAAGCCGACTTTTGTTGAGAATGTCAGGTTCTTCCTCGGATACCAGGTTGGTCATATGTATATGCGCTATTTTTTCTGGAATTTTGTCGGTAGGCAAAACGATATACAAGGTGAAGGTGGCATACGTTACGGGAACTGGATCAGCGGAATACCGGTTATCGACAATGCTAATCTGGGCGACCAATCCAATTTACCAGATAGTATGACGAATGCGGCTCGTAATAAATTTTATTTCCTTCCTCTACTGCTTGGACTTTTGGGACTTTGGTTCCATCTGCGAAAGCATACCGATGGTTTTATTGTAGTGCTTCTATTGTTTTTCATGACTGGTCTAGCGATAGTTTTATATCTCAATATTACTCCAAACCAGCCACGTGAACGGGATTATGCATTCGCAGGTTCGTTTTATGCCTTTGCCATTTGGATTGGTCTGGGTGTGATGGCACTTTGGGATTTGCTGAAGAAAATAAATGAAAAATATATCGCTATCCCTATAACTGTCGTCTGTTTGTTGCTGGTTCCCGGCATTATGGCTAAAGAAGGCTGGGACGATCATACACGTGCCAATAAATATGCTGCCCGCGATTTTGCCATCAACTACCTTAATTCGTGCGCTCCTAATGCTATCCTCATTACAAACGGAGATAACGATACCTTCCCGCTCTGGTACGCTCAGGAGGTTGAAGGAATAAGAACCGATGTTAGAGTTGTTAATTATATGCTTTCATCTGGCGACTGGTATGTGCACCAGCTTATGCGTAAGGTCTATGATTCCGATGCATTGCCTTTTACGCTTTCGTACGATCAGTACAACAAAGGAATAAACGAAGTATCAGCCTATTCGGGCCAGATACAGGAACGAGTTGAGCTTCAGGATTTGATTGACCTGATTGCCAGCGACGATCCTGCATCCAGGTTCATGTCGGGGGCACGATCCATTGCCATTTATCCTACCAAGAAGGTACGGATTACCGTGGATTCGGCATCAATGGTTAAAAACGGTATTGTTCCGGCAAATCTAGCCGACAGGGTTGTAGGCACTGTTGAATGGGATATCAAGTCAAATTATCTGTATAAAAACGACTTGATGCTGCTCGATTTTCTTGCAAAGAACAGGTTTAAACGACCTGTTTATTTTGTAAGCCCGGCCGCTATGAGCGATGCCGTTGATGTTGATAAATACTGTTACCAGGAAGGATTCATTTACAGGTTTATGCCTGTTAAACTTGATGATCGTGACTTTATTAAAGGTGTTGGAAGTGTTAATTCACTGGCTTCGTATGATATCCTGATGAACAAATGCAAATGGGGTAACCTGAATATGCCCGGTGTTTATGTTGATCCTGAGAGCAGCAGGAATGTAATGATGCCGAAGCAGGATTTTGCCCGCCTTGCCCGCAAACTAGTCATTGAAAACAAGAATGATTCAGCGGTAAAGGTTTGTGATTATGTTCAGCAGATATTCCCTAACAACAAGATTCATTTCGATTACTATATGATACAGTTTGTTGATGTGTATTACAAAGCAGGAGCTTTTGAAAAAGGCAACAAACTTGCTGAAAAATTGATGCATATTTACCAGCAGAATACAGATTATTACCTGTCGCTCAACCCTGAATTCCGTGTTAATTACGATGATGATCTGGGTGAAGCATTTGGATTTTTTAACTCGATGAAGCAGATTGCCGATCAGTACAATCAGAAAGTTATATCACAAAAGGTTGATACGTTTCTGAATGCACGGGCAGGGGCTATGAGGTAAATAGAAATAAGTGAATATTTTAAAAAAGGGAGCCTCGGCTCCTTTTTTTATTTCTGAGCCTCACTCTTCCCTCTCAACCTCATCCACCTTCGGCACCTTCTCACCTCATCCGCCCTGCGGGGCACCTTCTCCAAAGGAGAAGGGAATAGGACTTCTTGCTTTTCTGGAGAAGGAAATAGGACTTTTTACTTTTTTGGAGAGGGTGAAGATTGAGCAGAATTTGATGACAGGCAACATCCTTTAGTGTGAAAAATAAATGGCAGAAGCCCAATTTTCGAAAAATTTTGAGAAAAGTGATCTTTTTAAAACAAAAACCTCAATGCTAGCCACCCCTCTCATTCATGAGAGGGGCCGGGGGTGAGGTTAATGAACAAACCCCAAAACTCCTGGAAATAGAATTTTACTTAAAACCCAAAAACCTCAATGCTAGTCACCCCTTTCATTCAGGAGAGGGGACGGGGGTGAGGTTAATGAACACAGGAGAGGGGACGGGGTGAGGTTAATGAACACAGGTGAGGGGACGGCGGTGAGGTTTTTTAGGGTTTTAGGTTATTTCGTAATCTTCTGCTTCCTTACCAGCAATACAATCCCTGCAATAATCAGTGGAATGGAAAGTATCTGGCCCATATTCAGTGCCATTGAATTTTCGAAATTTACCTGTGGCTCTTTTATGAATTCGACAAGAAACCTGAATCCAAAAACGGTTACCAGGAAAAATCCGAACAGGAAACCTGGCCTTGGTTTTCCATCCTTATGGTAATAATCCCAAAGGAGAAAAAAGAAAATTAGCAAATAACATAAACCCTCATAAATCTGAGTTGGATGCCTTGGAAGTGTTTCCCCGCTTCGTTCGAATATAAAACCCCAGGGAAGTTGAGTTAGGTTACCATAAATCTCGCTGTTGAAAAGGTTCCCGGTGCGGATAAAAAATCCGGAAAGGGCTACTACGATTACTATGCGATCAATAACCCAAAGAAAAGGCTGACGTGTTTTTCGTGCAAAAAGATAAAGTGCAACAATGATGCCCACAGCCGCACCGTGACTTGCTAAGCCGCCTTGCCAGATTTTCAGTATATCAAGCGGATGGGCAAGATATGATTCCGGTTCATAAAATAATACATGCCCGAGTCTTGCTCCAACAACAGTTGCAATAAGCATATACATACTCAACTCATCCAGAAGCTGTTCCGGAATATTTTCCTTGCGGAATATACGAAGCATGATAAAATAGCCAACTACAAACGACATGGCAAATAACAGTCCGTACCAGCGTACGCTTACAGGACCAATACTGAAAATTGTTGGGTCGATGTTCCAGTAAATAAAATCAAGTATCATTTTTTGTTTTTTTTTGGCTGCAAAAATACTTAGAAATTTTTGAGCAACGAATTATTTCTTTTGCAGATCAGCTATTGCCGCAACAAGGCCAATATCAACGGGTTTAATTTTGAAACCCGGAAATTTCAGAGCTTCATGAATATCAATTTTCAAATCCATGTTTTCCTGTGCGCGCCATAACGCTGCACCAGCTTGCTGATGCAATTTAGCCAGGTAAATTTGTTCGGTCTGTCCCGGTGTAGGCACAAACAAAGCTTTTGCTCCCAAAGCCTCAAGGTCCATAATCGAAGAATATCCTGAGCGACAGATAACTAATGCTGAGGTAGAAATGGCTAATCGTAATTCAGATGTTGCGAGATAGGGCAGAATAGTCAGATTGGCATAGGTAATTGCAGCTTGTGCCGACTCCGGTTTTCCTCCAATTATTAAGGCTTCCAGTTTCAATTCGCTGAGCTGTCTTGTTACCAATTGCTCAAATATGTTTCTTTGTGGTTCAGGACCCGAAATGATTGCAATAATTTTTCTGCCATTAGCCGACTTGTCCTGCGAAGATCCTGATTTTTGAAAACGTGATAACGACCCGATAAATCTGGCCTTTGCCGGAAGCGAATACTTGTGTGACAGATCGCCGCTCAGCCCTGGGTCTTCTTTTTCATCAGGAATCCAGCACTCATCAAACCGGCTTATCATCAAACGTGAAACGCGATAAAAAAAGTATTCAGCAAACCTGAGCCAGTTGGGTGTCTTAATCATCATTTGGTGGGTAATCAGAATACTTTTTATTTTTTTATTCCACAATCCGTAACGGTTGTCAGAAATAATAATATCAATATGGTGCTGTTCTATGAGTTTTTTTATTTCGTAATGCTCAAAAATAATTGTTTTGAAAAAGCGGGGCAAGAGTAAAAACAGGTGTAAAACCATATTCCCGGATCTGGAAAAAGAGGGTGAAAAACCTTTCAGTTCAATGCTTTTGAGTGATGGAAATTCCTTTTGAAGCATAATTAGTGAACGCCCATATCCTGCCAAAGATACTCTATGACCCGCTTCTGTAAGTTTACTGATAACCGGAATGCACCGGGCAGCATGGCCCAGACCCCAATCGAGCGGACAAATTAGTAAATGCAAAGGCTTTTGCTGCACTAAAATTTATTAAGATGCAAATGTATGATTTAGGTTGTTAATAATAATCCTTAATGAGTTAAAAGCAGTTTTATAAAATTTTGTAAGTTTGGTCTGCATTATGGATGATCTGATTTATAAAATAGCCTTGACCCTCATTCCCGGGGTCGGAAGTGTAAACGGCAAGAGCCTGGTTGCATATTGCGGTGGCGTAAAAGCTGTTTTCATGGAAAAAAAGCGTGCGTTATTGAAAATTCCGGGAATTGGCGGTCAAACCGTAAATGCGCTTACAAACCATAATGTTTTCGACCGGGCCGAAGAAGAACTTGCTTTTATTGAAAAAAATAACATAACCTCTCTCTTTTACCTCGACAAAGAATATCCTATCCGTCTCAAACAATGCCACGACAGCCCGATAATGCTTTATTACAAAGGAACTGCCGATCTTAACGTTCCCAAAGTGGTGGCTATGGTTGGCACCCGCAAAGCAACCGAGTATGGCCGTGATATGTGCCGTAAAATTATTGAAGGATTACAAGAACATAATGTTTTAATTGTAAGCGGGCTGGCTTATGGTATTGATACCTGGTCGCACAAGGCGGCTATGGATAATGCTATGCCAACGGTGGGTGTACTAGGCCATAGCCTCGATCGTATTTATCCTTTTGCAAACCGTTCCCTGTCCGAAAAAATGACAGAATCGGGTGGTTTGCTGTGCGAATATATCAGTAACACCATGCCCGATAGAGAGAATTTTCCGATGCGTAACCGTATTATTGCAGGTATGAGCGATGCGGTGGTTGTTGTAGAAGCAGGTTTAACCGGTGGAGCCTTGATAACTGCCGAAATTGCCAATTCATACAACCGTGATGTTTTCGCCGTCCCCGGCCGTATTGGCGATCCGCATTCAGAAGGATGCAATAAGATTATAAAGATCAATAAAGCTGCATTATTACAATCGGCAAAAGATATCAGCTATCTGCTGGGGTGGGATGAAGCAAAGGTTCATAAAAAAAACATTCAGCGCCAGTTGTTTGTAAACCTTACTCCTGATGAAGAGTTAATAGTTAATATGCTAAAAGTAAAAGGTGACCTCGATGTAGATACCCTTCTCATTGAGACGAACCTGCTGCCTTCAAAAGCGGCAGGCATATTGCTGAACATGGAATTTGAAGGCATTATTCGTTGCCTGCCAGGGAAAGTTTACCGTTTAATTTAAATCTTCTGCATTGCGAAGGCTGAAAACAATAAATGTAACAGCAGTAACCAACATTCCCCCCATGGCCAGGTATAGTAGTAGTGTATCGGTTGTTAGCAGGCAGAACCTGTATATCCCATGGAATACAATGGCTATAAACAACCCGGTTACAAAATCAGTTAAAGGAAATTTTCGGTTAAGTGCTATGCCTGTAAAATAACCCATTATTATCGCAATCGAGACAAATACAGGCCCTATTGAGATGGCGTAAAGAGCAACACTGATATAAGCCGGCGCAAAAAACAATGCGTACACCGAATACGCGGTGGTAAACCCGGCAGCTATAATAATGCTGTAAAAAATTACATCAATCGTTTTATGAATTTGTTTCGAAGGATAGACAAATATTTTTAAAACCAGGAATTTACAGAGTTCATATACACCTCCGGTAAGCACAAACGCATAGAATACGGTCCTGTTCAGGCTATGAAGATGATCGAGATGAAGCTTGATAATAACCTGGTCGATGATATAAATAGGTACAATCCCCGCAATTCCGAACAAAAAAGTTTTATAAAGCAGGCTGAAATTGCCGTTTGTATATTTATACCTAAATAATAAATAGAGTGCTACCGCTACTGCAGGCGCAGGTAAAAGCGATAAAATGGCACTTGTTCCCATGTGTTATTTTTTTTTTCAAATGTAACGATTTTACCGTTAGATGGAACCTGTTTTTAAAAACAAACATTTTACATCATTTATTTCCTCTAATTTCAAACGTTTCCCTTGTTTTACTGTTTATACTTTGTGTGTTGAAGTAATGAAAATCCTTTAAAAGTTAATATTTCCTTACTTCGGTTTATAAACGACTTAAAAAAAGTAATTTTACGCCAAATTATAAACGCATCAAATGATCACAACGAACCGTTTGTCGGCGAACGATCAACATTAAGGAAACAGTGAAGGGCATAGTTATAAAATCAACGGGCAGCTGGTACACCGTGATGACCGATGACAATAAGGTTTGCAACTGCAGGCTCAAAGGTCAGTTCCGTATTCATGGCATACGTACCACTAACCCGGTGGCTGTTGGCGATCATGTTGATTTTAAAAGGGAGGACGACGACGGAAACGGAATTATTACTGCTATCGAACCACGTTCTAATTATATTGTACGGCGTTCGATCAATCTTTCGAAATCGGCTCACATCATTGCTTCGAACATCGACAAGTTGTATATAGTGGCAAGTATTATGCTTCCGCGAACTTCAACAGGTTTTATCGACAGGCTTCTGGTAACAGCCGAAGCTTATCATATTCCGGCTGCACTGATATTCAACAAAATTGATATTTATACTGCGGAAGCGAATAACCGTTGTAACGAATTAATGGAATTGTACAGTTCTTTGGGATATCCCTCTTATGCCGTTTCAGCGTTGGAAGGAACAGGGATTGAAAATCTCAGACTGGTTCTGCACGACAAGGTAAATCTGTTTTCGGGCCATTCGGGAGTAGGGAAGTCGGCCTTGATAAATACGATAGATCCGTTATTGGTAATCAAAACCGGTGAAATATCATCGTATCATAGTAAAGGAATGCATACTACTACTTTTGCAGAGATGCATCCGCTTTCGTTTGGAGGTTATATGATCGATACACCTGGGATAAAGGAATTCGGGCTGGTACATTTCGAAAGCCAAGAAATAAGTGAACGCTTTCCTGAGTTTCGGAATCTGCTTCCACATTGCAAATATAACAATTGTACCCATAATCATGAGCCGGGTTGTGCTGTGAAGCAGGCACTGGAAGAAGGACACATCAATGCCGGACGCTACCACAATTATCTGGGACTGCTTACTGACGAGAATCTGGATGTTGCCGAATATGTTTAGGATCAAAAAATAATTAATGCCAATTAAAACGAAGGAATTTATTCACATTTATTTTACATTTTATGAGAACAGTTATTCAAAGAGTTACATCATGCAGCCTTAATATCGAAGGCCAGGAGTATAGCCGGATTGGCTATGGATTAGTAGTTTTGGTTAGTTTCGAAGAAACCGACACAGTAGAAGACCGGGAATGGCTTTGCGGAAAGATAACCGGACTGCGTGTTTTCGACGATAGTCAAGGTGTTATGGATCTTGATATCAGGGATATAGGCGGAGAAATTATGGTCGTGAGCCAATTTACCCTTCATGCAAGCACACGCAGAGGAAACAGGCCTTCGTACAGTAAAGCTGCCCGTCCCGACATTGCCAAGCCCGCCTACGATGCCTTTATCCTGGCATTGGAAGAAAGTCTGGGTGATAAAGTTACCACCGGACAATTTGGCGCTCACATGGTTATGGGTCTTGTAAATGATGGGCCGGTTACTCTTTTCATAGATACGAAAAACAGGGAATAATTTCGTTTTCAGGGAGTTGTAACGTCTAGTGTTGTTCAATTTGTTCAAAAATGATCAATGGTTCGATGCTATGCGTTGAATGCTTGTGTTCAATTGTTTCGTGATAAAATGTTTCGCTATACATTGCTTTGTGTCCAAGGAAAGTTTTCCAGACCTTTTAGCGATGGTTGGTGAGTGCATCCTAACTTAATCTAAGTAAGTCGAACCAAGCAGAAGTGCAATGTTCAAATACCCTCAGCGTTTAAAAGGGGCATTTCCAAATTATTGGAAAGTTCAATATTATTGAAAGTGCCGAAGGATGCCTGAATTTTCGATGGTTGAGGATTCAGGATAAAAACCTTCCTTCTAATTCTGGAACTCCAGTAGCGCAAAATGATTTCCTGCCAAACCATTTATAGCGGTTTCCTGCAACAAACCGGTAAATATAATCCCTTAACCTGGCCGGAATCAGAATGAATATTCCAAACAACCGCCAGGGATATTTGAGATGTGCAGTAATTTTTAACGCAGCCGATGAATAACTGTATAAGATATTATTTTCAAGGAATAACATGGTGTCGCTTTGCCGTATGCCTTTTTCTATATACTTTACAATCGACAATCCGGCCTCCGATTGCAAGGATGCAAAGTTCAGGTTGCCCCGGCGGTTGTGCCTGATCAGAAACCTCACCGAGCTACTGCATAATGTGCAATCCCCGTCAAACAACACAATTGGCTGTTTCGCTTTTAGCTTGAGAGGAAGGTCAATGATGTGTAATATATTCATTTGTAAAATATATCTTGTTTTATTAAGAACAAATCGGTAAATTTGTTTGTTCAAATTCGTTGCTAAATCATTGAATAACCTGCGAAACTGGCGTGTAAAACATTTTTCTTATATATATAGGAACTTGAATGTTTTTTTTATCTTTACGAACAAATAAAAGTAGTAAAACTATAGTTACATAATGAATACAGCTAAGATTGTTTTTGAGAACGGCAAATTGCAAGTTCCTGATTTTCCGATTATACCGTTTATTATTGGTGATGGAACCGGCCCAGATATCTGGAATGCGTCCGTAAGAGTTTTTGATGCAGCAGTATCGAAAGCTTATAACGGTAAGCGCAAAATTATGTGGAAAGAAGTGCTTGCCGGCGAAAAGGCATTTTCGGTTACCGGTAACTGGCTTCCCGACGAAACTCTCGAAGCATTCAAGGAATACATTGTTGGGATAAAAGGACCTTTAACCACACCGGTCGGTGGAGGGATGCGTTCGCTCAATGTTGCCTTGCGGCAGATTCTCGATCTTTACGTTTGCCTTCGCCCTGTTCGCTGGTTTAACGGAGTGCCAAGCCCTGTAAAAAGACCTGATAAAGTGGACATGCATATTTTTCGCGAAAATACCGAAGATATTTATTCCGGTATCGAGTTTATGGAAGGTACTCCAGAGGCAAAAAAGATTATAAGCTTTCTTCAAAACGAAATGGGGGTCAATAATATCAGGTTTCCCGAAACCTCATCCATCGGCATTAAGCCAGTTTCCATCGAAGGAACCGAGCGCCTGGTAAGGGCTGCTATAAATTATACCATCAGTCATAAACTTCCCTCGCTTACCATTGTGCACAAGGGAAACATAATGAAATTTACCGAAGGTGGTTTTAAAAAATGGGGATATGCCCTGGTTGAACGCGAATTTGCGGAACAGGCTTTTACCTGGGCCGAATATGACCGCATTTCGGAAGAAAGAGGTCGCGAAGCTGCCGATGCCGCTCAGGCAAAAGCGGTTGCTGCCGGCAAAATCATTGTTAAAGATGTTATTGCCGATGCTTTCCTTCAGCAAATTATCCTTCGTCCTGAAGAATACTCTGTAATTGCAACGCTGAACCTTAACGGGGATTATATATCTGATGCTCTTGCCGCCCTGGTTGGTGGAATTGGGATTGCTCCGGGCGCAAATATCAATTACCAGAATGGGTTTGCCATTTTCGAAGCTACCCATGGTACTGCACCCAAATATGCAGGTCTCGATCAGGTTAACCCGGGTTCAGTAATTCTATCCGGTGCCATGATGTTCGAATACCTCGGATGGACAGAAGTGTCGGAAATTCTTTTTGTTTCAATGGAGAAAACCATTAGAAATAAAACTGTTACCTATGATTTCCACAGGCAAATGGAAGGCGCAACTAAACTGAAAACTTCGGAGTTTGGTACGGCTATGATTAAAAATATGTAAAAGTGAGTTGGTAGGAATACCTGATAACTCATTCAATATAGAAACATAACATTTTACAATCATTAAATACAATTTTTTATGTCGTTCAGACTTAAAGACAGACTTCACGAGAAAATTCTTGCATGGCGTCCACGCACCGAAAGACTGTTGAAGGAATATGGTAATGTGATTATCGATCAGGTTACCATAGGGCAGGTAATTGGCGGTATGCGTGGTGTAAAAGTTCTGCTGACGGACATTTCATACCTGGATCCTAATGAGGGCATCAGGTATCGCGGACTTACCCTTCCCGAAGTTTTTGAGCAGTTGCCTAAACCCAAAGGTGCCGAAATGCCCTATGTTGAAGGTCTTTTTTATCTTTTAGTTACTGGCGACATACCAAACGAGGAAGAATTGCAGGATGTAATTGATGAATTTAATAAGCGACGAATTCTTCCACGCTATGTTTACGAAGTAATTGACGGAATGCCATGTTGTAGTCATCCTATGGCAATATTCTCAGCAGTTATTACAACTTTGCAGCGTGAATCATTATTCGCAAAAAAATACGCTTCAGGCAAACTTCACAAACTCGATTATTGGGATTCAACTTACGAGGATGCTCTCAATCTTTTGGCTAAAATGCCCGAGATAGCTACCTATATTTATGCAAAGCTTTATCGCGATGGTAAACGCATTCAATCAAATCCTTACCTCGATTTCGGAGCCAATTTTGCACATATGATGGGCATTGGCAAGCCTTATGATGATGTTGCCCGAATGCATTTTATCATACATGCCGACCACGAAGGAGGCAATGTAAGTGCACATACAGGGCATTTGGTTTCCAGTTCTTTATCGGATATTTACCTGAGCATTGCCGCCATGGTTAATGGTTTAGCCGGCCCGTTACACGGACTTGCAAACCAGGAAGTGCTGCGCTGGCTGCAAGGCGTAATGGAAAAAATGGAAGACCGTGTTCCAACCGAGGAAGAAATGAAACTTTTCGTCTGGGAAACCCTAAAATCAGGCCAGGTTATACCAGGTTACGGACATGCCGTGCTTCGCAAAACGGATCCAAGGTATACCTTACAGCATAACTTTTGTCAAACCCACCTCAAGGACGACCTTATGTTTAAATATACGGATATGCTTTATAAAGTTGTTCCTGATATTTTGCGTGAGCAAGGCAAAGCAAAAAATCCATGGCCCAATGTGGATGCACAATCAGGCGTAATTCAATGGCATTATGGAGTTAAAGAATACGATTTTTATACCGTACTTTTCGGCATTGGCCGTGCAATTGGTATTACTGCCAATATAATTTGGGATCGTGCCCTTAATTATCCATTAGAGAGGCCTAAATCAATAACAACTGCTATGCTCGAAGATATTGCTGCTGGTAAAGAGGTGATTATTGAGGATTAACATTTTATTCTGATAAAAAAACAAAAAGCCATTCTGAGTCAGGATGGCTTTTTGGCTTTTGCTTTGAAAGCAATGAATTGTCAGGCTTCAAAATTATTTTTCACGAACATTTGCAATTCCGGGAAAAACTGCCTGAACTCCTGGTTGAATTCTAAATACCCGGCCTTCAGGTTAACAACAGCATGTTCCATATTCGATTCAAATGTGGTGCGCCGCGACATTCCGTTAAACGCCTGCTGCATACCATCGAAACTGCTGTACGACATAAGCCAGTTTTGTTTCTCCATATAAAACAACAGCCTTGCCGATCGTACCGGAATTATTGCCTGAAACGTATTCAGGATATCATACCGCATTTTGGTGAATGCCTGAAGGTCAGTATCTGAGTAATCATCCCATTGCGACGAAAGATAATGGTCGTAATACATATCCACAATTACTCCGGCGTATTTATGGAAATCATTCCTTAGCCTTATAATGCTTTGTTTAACCACAGGATGCTGATCTGTATAAGTATCAATAGCACGGTGCATCGCAATGCCCTTCCTTACATTTTCAGAGTATTTTAATATGTCGCTGCCTTTTACATGGTCAGCAATAAAGTTACCAAGTATTAGTTCAGGATCAGTTCCGGCTAAAAAGAGATGGGCTAAGTAGTTCAAAATTCGTTAGGTTTTCGAGATGTAAAGGTAATAAACAGTTGAAATAGCAGGGTGTTCAAACTATTGGCTGTATAATATTTTGATGTGCAGGAATAGTTATGACATCAAAAGAGATTTTAATAAAAACCAAATCATGGTAGTTCTATGAATTAATTCAAAAATCGTAACTATTCCGCCCTCCTCCTAAAAGCGCTATTAACTGCCTGCTGTTCATATAATTCAAGATCTGATTGTAAAATTACATTATTTATGATGTTCCTTTGTCTTAAATCTGAGCGTTATTTTGGATC
>Ga0335397_10008160_pt1 | contig 13212 bp, 7 predicted proteins | sample MAT04_FD_205740 | JGI IMG/M metagenome (GOLD analysis project Ga0335397, IMG submission 205740) | Freshwater microbial communities from Lake Fryxell liftoff mats and glacier meltwater in Antarctica - MAT-04 (spades assembly) (version 2) ...
CATCTCCATGAACAATAAAAACCGGTGGGCTGTTCTTATCAACATAATAAATGGGAGATACTGACTTTGCAAACTTTTCGTCATCGGCAAAGTTGCCCAGCCAGTTGCGGGCCGATTTACTTTTGATAACCTTGCCATAACCCCAGTCCCATACATCGGTAATCCCATACTTATCAATGATGGCCGCTACTTTAATATTATCTGTGCCGGGGCAGTTGCCATCAAAGCGGCGATCGTTTGCCAACAGCCCACCCATCAATGCCAGGTGGCCGCCGGCACTTCCGCCCATGATCACAATTTTGTTTACATCAATATTTAATGCCTTCGCATTTTTTATAAGATAGATAAGTGCACAGCGGGTATCTTCTATAGCAGCAGGTGCAGTTGCCTGCCCTGTTAAACGGTATTCAATATTGGCCACTGCAAATCCTTTTTTAAAAAAAGTATTATAGCCCGTTTGTGATTCCTTCACTCCTTTGTTCCAGCCACCACCATGTATATTGATGATTACAGGACACAGGCCATTGTCTTTAGGCGGCAGGTACAAATCGAGTTTGCCTTCCCAATCTTTTACTTTTGTGTACACTACATTTAATTGCGAAGTAAATCCCTGGGGATATTCTACCGGTTTGTATGTAGTATCACTTTCCTGCGCAAAACAAAAATTTGTGCACAGGGCAAAAGCAATCATTAATAAATATTTCATGGTTATTTTTTATTGTTTGTTTAAAACTTTTATGCAAATCATTTCTTGTCTATAACAGGGCTAAAGCCCTTTCTTCTTTTCTTTTTTTATCCCCGGCCTAAAGCCCGGGGCAATTCATGAAGCCTTTAAACTTTGAACTTTTGAACCTTGAACTTTTGAACCTTGAACCTTTAAACCTTTAAACCTTTAAACCTTTAAACCCTTAAACCCTTAATACCCCTGATTCTGCTCAATCACCAACTGCGTATTGGTATCAATTTCTCTTTGAGGAATGGGCAGTAATAATTTTGCCTCTGTAACATTTCCCTGCAAAAACGCCAGTGTAGGTGTTGGTGCAGTGTAGGTGCTATAGTGTGCCAAATACTCATAAGCAAAATGTGCTTTTAATATTTGTAAGGGATCAATAGTGGTAAGGGTTGTTTTGTACCGCACTAAATCAAACCAGCGATGATTTTCAAAAGCAAACTCTGCCCTGCGTTGTTCTGCCAGTTCTTTCTCAAACTCAGCAACGGTAAGAAATGCGCCGGAGATTGGTCCAAGCCCAGCTCTTACTCTTATTTGACTGATATAACCAACACCTGTGGCAGTATTACCTTGAGCTTCTGCCAGCATTAACAACACATCCGCATACCTGATGATGGGCCAGTCACTTTCGCCGTCATCTGTAATAACAACAGGCGTAAGGTATTTTTTTACATAGAGAATCTCTTGCGGTGTACCCGGCCTGTACCTTCCGATATTGACCGCTTTTCTCGCATCTGCTGCAGTGTAAAAAGAATCTACATTACTCGTAGGAGTATTCCAACCCCTTGGAGAACCATTGATAACGCCAACGCTTCCCAGTGGTCCAAAATCATTACCGAAACTGGATCCCAGGCCGAAGCCTCCTGCTTTGTAACTAATAGTAAAGAGTACTTCGTTGTTCAACTCATTGCTGGTAGAAAAGATACCTGCATAAGTAGGTTGCAGGCCATAACCACTGTTGGTTACCACATCCTGCAGTTGGGTAGCGGCCTCTGTTTTTTTGTTTTGCGTTAGGTACACTTTGCCTAGCAATGCTTTTGCCGCCCATGAAGTAGCCCTTCCTTTATCGGCCGTTGCTATCTGGCTAAACTTCAGGCTATTCATATAACTGGAAGCCGTGGTTAGATCTGCAACAATTAGTTTATAGATATCTGCAACAGAAGAGCGGTTCAGGCTTTTAGATGCCGTTGGCGAAATGGGTGTATGCACCAGGAAAACGCCACCGTACAAACGCACAAGATTAAAATAATGATAAGCTCTTATAAACATTGCTTCGCCGGCATATTGTTTCCTGTTAGCCTCGCTTATGGGTATTGCAACATTTGACAGGCTGATAGCACCGGTTGCCGGATCGTAACTAACACCTAACTTTTGCAAAACAATATTGCAACTGCGAATATTATAATAATTATTCAACCAGTATTGATAGATAGCGTCATTTGTTGTTGCCGGAATAAATTCATCGAGGTCACTGAGGTCCCTGTTAAATGAACTGGTACTCCCTGTAGGACCCATATATGCATTATCCGAACGGAGTTCAGTAAACTGCCACTCCCGGTAAATTGGACTCTGCAAACCATTGTAACAACCGGTAAGGCCGGCTTTTACTTCATCGTTATTACTGTAAAACGTACCCGTATTTAAATTAGACTCAGGGTATAGATCAATTATTTTTTTACATGAACTTAAAGCGAAGTAAAAAAATATGATTATATAATGTAGCTTTTTCATAACTAAACAATTTTTTAATTAAAAATTAAAATCAATACCAAACAAGTAGGTTTTCTGTACAGGGAAAGCACCCCTTTGATAACCATCCACCAGTGGTGTACTGTATTGGGCTGATGTAGTTCTTGCTTCCGGGTTAAGGCCCCTGAAACTTGCGGCTTTATGGAAAAAAAGATTCTGGCCAGACAGGTAAATCCTCATGGAAATCAACCCTGCTTTTTTAGCTACTTTTTCAGGCAATGTATACCCCAACAATATCTCTCTTAATGCATAGTAAGAGGCATCTTCCACCACATAATCTGTCAGCATCCAGTTATATCCCAAAGTTGAATATGGTGTTTTACCATCACCTGGGAACTTAGGGCTGATCCACCTGTTGGAATTGTAATTTGTATTGTATCGTTTTGTTTCATTATAGTTGGCATCCCCACCAATTACGCTGCCACCCTGAACACCCTGGAAGAAGAAACTAAAATCAAAATCTTTGAAAGTAAAGCTGTTGGTTATACCCCAGTTAAAATCAGGGTAAGGGTTTCCTATTACCGTGCGATCATTCACATCAAGAATTCCGTTTCCATCAATATCAACAATCTTTAAGCCACCAGGTACCAGTGCATTGGGCAGGCTGGTAGTAAGTTTAGATGCAGTAATATCTGCTGCTGACAACCAAACACCATCTGTTTTATAACCAAAGAACTGGATGAGCGGACCACCTACTTTGTTCAGGTATAATTCCGTTCTCTCTCCCTGGTTAAGTAAGAGTGCTTCACTTCCGAGTGCTATAATTTTATTTTCATTATGTGATATATTAGCTGATGTAGTCCACTTAAAATTCTTTTTCCTCACATTATTTGAAGTGATCTCAAACTCAATTCCGTTATTTTGAACACTTCCGATATTATTTATAAAACTTGGTACACCGGTAAATCCAAGGGTAGCCTGTTGTAACAATAACTGATCTGTTTTTGACCTGTACACATCAATTGAAAATAAAATAACATTTTTCTTAAGCGCCAAATCAACACCATAGTTCTGTTGGTTAGTCAACTCCCAGGTTATATCCGGGTTTGAAAGTACACTTCTTGAAATGGCCTGGCCGTTAGCTACTGATCCACCAAAAGGATAATTGGAAGCATAAAGCAGATCTGTAAATAAATAATCAATTATATTATTATTACCGGTGGCTCCATAACTAGCCCTGAATTTTAAATTACTCAACCAATTGTTACCTTGAAGGAATTTTTCTTTACTGGCAACCCAGCCTGCTGATACAGATGGAAAATATCCCCATTTATTGCCAGGTCCAAAGTAAGAACTACCATCTGCCCTGAACGTTCCATTTAACAGGTACTTGTCTTTATAGCTATACAAAACCCTACCGAGGTAAGAAAGCAATCCTCTGCTTAATTTATTATTAAAAGTTTGAAGCGGATCCAATGTAACAGTACCGGTATTGAGTGTGGTAATATTATCACTTGCGAAGTTGGTACCCGTGGTTTGCTCATTCTTAATTTTAGTTTTTTGTGCAGTGAAGCCAGCAAGAAAATCAAAGGAATGATCCTTTATTTTTTTGCTGTATGATAAAGTATTTTCAGATAAAATATCTACAAATAAAGTACTGGTGTAAACTCCTTTGTTAACATCTCCTGCCCTGTTTGAATTTGATTTGGCAAAATCTAATCCGGTAGAATACCGAACAAACGCACTGGCTAAGGTTTTGAAATCTAACCCCGGCATAATATTGAAAGTAAGATCTCCTGAAGTTAACGCCCTGTAATCATCCGATGTTATTTTCCTGGTTTCAAGCACCGATTTTGGAGATTGATTTGCAGTAGGAAAGGGATTGTTTGCTGCGGTGGTTACCCAATTGCTGCCATCTGGCATGATACCGGAATACACCCGCCCGTTAAACATATTTGCCTGTGCAAAATCTCCCACCTGCACATTGGCATAATTAGGATCCTGCCTTATAAAGTTGATTAATGACTCATTTACGTAAACAGGCAAAAAGGACTGTAACCTAAAAAAGTCTGTATAACTGGTGGAAGGTCTTTCACGTTTAATATAAGACGGATTAAAATTGAATGATAATTTTACCTTTTTGCTTAACTGTGCATCAATTTTTGCTTTGGCTGTATACCTTTCATATTCGCTATGATACATCATGCCCGGATCGCTCTGGTAGCCACCGGAAATGTAGTACCTCACTCCACTGTTTCCTCCGGATACATTCATCTGCAGGTTTTGTACGTTAGCGCTTCGGATAGCTTCCCGCTGCCAGTTAGTTCCTACTCCTCCCCTGTAATTTTTTTCAAAAATATAGGCAGCCCTTTCTGCATTAGCGGCAATCTGGGTTAATGTTGGTGCTGTTATGCTGGAGTCCTGCAGCTTTAAAGATGCTTCATAAAAAAGCATGTTCGTGTACGCTGTTGTTGTCATCATTGGATAAAGCTCATAGGCATCTTTAAAACCAGTTGAATACTTTACTCCATATTTTGTTTTATTTGCCTTTCCACTTTTAGTTGTAATCAGGATAATACCGTTTGCCCCACGTGAACCATAAATGGCAGCAGAAGCAGCATCCTTTAATACTTCTACAGACGCCACATCTGCCATGTTCACAAAAGACAAACCTTCATACAACGGGTGACCATCTACCACCACCAGCGGATCAGCTCCTGCAGATACGGAAGAAATTCCACGGATCCTCACTTTAGGGTCTGAACCTGCTTCAGATGAAATATTTTGCACCTGCACACCGGCAATTTTTCCCTGCAATGCCTGATCTAAGCGGGAGTTAGGGGTTTCGTCCATCCTGTCATTTTGATATTTGGAAACAGAACCTGTTACACTGGTTTTTTTCTGCGTACCATAACCTATCACCACCACCTCATCGCCCGTTACGGTGTTAGGAGCTAGCGATACATTGATCGTTTTATCGTCTCCTATTACTACTGTCTTTGTGGTGTAACCTACATAGGAAAAAACCAACGTTGTTGAAGTTGCCGATACCTGGATAGAATAAGTACCATCTATGGCAGATGTAGCTCCACCTTTTTGATTGTTTGCCAATATATTTACTCCTTGCAGAACCTCGGTACCGTTGGGGCCGGTTACCTTACCCGTGATCGTTCTCTTTTGAGCCGCTACTACACCGTTCAAAAAAAGAAGGATGATCATTAAGCATTGAAACTTTTTCATATAGCTAGTTTTATTTAAAAAATTTTATGTTAGTTATAAAGCAAATTCAACCTGAGCCCTGGAGCCTTTTCGCCGGCTATGCGTTGTACTGCTTCCGCACAATTATTACATTTATAGTGCCTGGCAGCTTCCATCAATATTTCGTATCCTTCTTCAAAATCGAAAGGCTTTATTTGTGCTCCCTTCCACTCCTTTTCCTGCAACAGGTAAGGTTTTAAAACGTCAATAGCTTGTTTTAGTGAATGCCCGCCCGGGGTTGTATAATTCCAGAAATCAAACCCCGTTTTTCCTGACATGTTTGCAATTTCCAGGAATGCTTCTATAACAAAACTGGTGTAATGTAAAGAAGTGGTGCGCTGCATTTCCAGCGGAAAAAACCCCTGCTCATCCATTTGTTTATCCAGCCTGTCGGCAGCGTTGGCCACAATTTTTTTAGCAAGTCCATTGTCATCTATGTATAATGCAATGGCCAGCCGCTGCGCATCATACCAGGCACCATGGTTATTCTTTGCTTTCATTTCGTCAGTACCCACTTTGCTTGTTTGCATCCAGTTTAAAAAAGCACCTAACCATTCTTTCATGCCTTGCTCATCTGCGGGCTTCCAGTCTTTAGATGGCTGAATGAGCCCGATGCCGTCTATCATCTTCACAAGGTGACGGGTATCAATCATACCCGCTGCCCTGCCAACGGTTACTCCTTTAATGGCCTGGCCATAATTTAAATTGGGATTCATCCTTGTAGCTGTATCAAGAAACCAAACCTTCAGCAACTTTGCCGCATGGGCTGCATAGCTGTTATCAGCAGAAAAATAATAAGCAAGCCCAAGCGTGTACACAGCTTCACAAAGTTTTGGCAGGTACTCTTTATCCTTGAAATCTTTTACTTCCGGGTTTGTTTGCCCATCCTTGCGTATGTAAGGCAAGCCATCTGCCTTGGATGGATCGGGCCAATGGTATGGTGCCAGACTCATATAATCATGCTTATCGCCGCTTGGTGGATTGTTTAATTTTTCCATCACACTCACCGGTCCAAAGTTCATGGCCTTATCAGCATCTTTTAATAATTGCTTATAAGAAAGAGATAAATTTTTGTCATTATTAGCCAGCGCCGCTTTACGATCTTGCAGGATTTTTCCATCCAGCGTATAAAATGCTGTCCTGTCTATCTGCGCCGTTGTTTGCTTTCCGGTACTGCAGGATAAACCTGCCAATAATAAAAATGCATATGCTATTTTCATATTCTAAAATTATTTTACTACTTGAATTAACGTTTTTAAATCAACTCCTTTCCCCTTCACCACTACTGCGTAAACACCAGATATTAATCCAGGTACCAGCACATCAACGCTTGCAAAACCATTATTAATCAGGAGGTTTCTTGTAGCCATAAACCTTCCGTTCATATCATATATAACAATGTCTGCCAATGCTGTTTGAGTAGCATATACCCTTACGGTAATTGATCCGCTGGTATTCAGGAAAGCGAATAGTTGCTGCCTGTCTAAACCGGAAGCCGGTAAAATGGTGAGCCTGCCACTGGTAAAGGTTATGTTGTAATTGCCAGACGCTGCACCTGATGGTGTAAGCGAATAATAACCAGGTGATGAAGCAGCGGTAGCTGTAGTGATAATGACAGGTGGAGTCGTTAAACTTGCTACCGTTTCTCCCAACACAAAACCGGTATACACAATGTTGAAAACCGGGTTGTCCTGCCCTGCTGTCCTGGTAGTGTCAGTAACCCGTATGGTAAGGTTTGCTTTATTAACCGTTAATGTGCGGGCTACATTTGCTGCAGCAAAATAACCATCGCTACCAGCCTGCATAGCAGTGATGGTAGTGGTTCCGGCACCGGTGATGTGTATGATATTTCCCGTAACAGTAGCTACAGAAGTGTTGCTGCTGGTATAGGTAACAGGAATGGTAGTATTGGTACTGGTAGCGCCCGTACTGAAATCGGCAGCACCATACGTTTTAACGGCCGGTGCCGCAAAAGTGATGGTTTGGTTTTGCTTGGGCAAGATGGTTAATGTGCCATTTACAAAACTGATATTGTAATTATTTGAAGTGGCACCGTTTACAGTTATTGGGTAATTACCCGGTATTGATGCAGTAACTGCAGTGGTTGTTAAGATGGCAGGCGTAAGCAACGCAGCCGGTGTTTGTGCATACACAAAACCTGTGTACGTTGCCGTTAGTGTTGGATTTGCCAGGCTTTCAAATTTCGTTTTGTTATCAGCTTTAATTTCAAGATTTGCTTTTAAAACCGTAAGTGGTTGCATGATGCTTGCAGCAGGATAAAAACCATCCGTAGCCTGCGAAGCAGTGATGACCGTACTGCCAGCACCTGTTATGTGAATATTATTACCTACAATGGTTGCCACTGCCGTATTGCTGCTGTTATACACAATTGGCTGGGTAGTATTTAAACTGGTAGCTCCACCGTTAAAATCTGTATTGCCGTAAGTACGATCTGCCATTGAATTAAATACAAAGGGATCTGCCTGCGGAATCGTTCCGGCGCTAAAAGAACCGAAGCTGGTAACTGCCGCAGAAGCGCTGTTAGCAGTATTATTTCCCGGACCTAACGGCACAGACCACATGCTGCCATTGTTTGCAATTATACCAATATCAGTATCTGGTAAAGTAGAAAAGGTTGAACCTTCCAGGGCTGCATCCCAATTTAACTGTATGGTTGCCGTTGCCGTACCGCTGGTGCGATTTATTTGCCAAACTGCATTTACCACTGTTTGTTTTTGCAAAGCAGTAAAAGGCGTTCCGTTTATTAGTCCATCAGCCGTCATACCAATAAATATACTGGTACTAAAGTCGGCTGCCGCTGTAGGCGTAATGGTATAAGGCAGGTAGTAGTTGGGCGTACCCACGGGTATAAGCATGCTACCACTAACGTTATCTATTAGCACCAGCGATTGTGTTCCACCTGATACATTGAAGCCTGTGGCGATATAGTTGGCAGCACCAAAGGTTCCGGTAAGCGTAGCCGTGCCAAGCAGGTGCAAAGTATCTGAAGGGCGTAAAATAAATTTACCTGCCAGCGTCATGTTATTGCTTATCGCTACACTGCTATTGGTAGTTACTTCGGCATTTACAATTAGGGAAGCCACCGGTAAAGTATTGGCAGCAGGAACGGTATTTACACCAAAAGGAGTTATCGTTGCTGCATCAAAAATATAATTTAATCCATCATGGAAAGATCTGCTACCTGTAAGTGCAACAGAACCTGTTCCACTACCTAAACCGCCAGCATTGGCAGTTTGCAAAGTAGCGCCGGCTGTGCTGATGCTAAGCGCCACTGCAGTTGCTGTGGCCGTGGCAGGTTGAGAAATATAAATACTGTCTCCGGTGGAAGAAAGATCAATGATCACCGTGTTGGCAGGAACACCTGCACCTGAAATAGTAAAGCCTCTTACATTACCGGTGAAGCCTGTGTTAGCTTTAATAAGATAGGATCCACTCGTTAAATTTCCCGTACCTGCAGTAGCTGCTGTTGCAGCTTTTGCAGTAAAGGCAGCGGTACCTGTTAGTTGCCTATTGGTAAAATTCATTTTACCAATAATGGCCGCAGTTGTTTCCAGTGCGATGTTGTTAGACAATGTAACAGATGATTTGTCTGAAACGATGATAGCAGGCACATTGATAGTACCTGTTCCCGATACAAGCTGGGGCGTATTGCCTGCTAATATAAGTTCGTTACTGGTGCCTGCATCTGCAGTAAGGCTGCCGTTAACCGTTAGGTTACCCATAATAGCTGTTTGGCCGGAGCTATGGACTTTAAATGTAGATCCTGAATTTACGGTTAGATTGTTAATGCGATATATCGGACCATCGGCCGTAAGCGTTGCATTGTTTTCTACAATGATGGAACCAAAGCTTTTGTTATTGAAGAAAGAACCGAAACCCGATAGAGGATTGTCTGCACGATGGTGCCAAACACTGCCCGGCCTGAAATCGATGGCTGAATAACCGGATGTGCTGCCCATGGGGCTGTAGCCGCCCTGGTAATATAAATGTGCACCATCCTCAAAAACTACCCACTTTTCGGAAGATTGCGATGAATTTCCAAAAGCGTAAGAGCTGGAGCCAGATGTGATGTTGGTGGTAAATGATGATCCATTTTTGAAAACAAATGTTCCGGCCGCTCCGGATATGCCGTTCTCAAAACGCATTTGCTGACTTGTTATGACCGATAACACACCACTCACCCTGCAGGCATTTACTGTAGTTTGCAAGGTGAACCTGATGCTGCCCAAAGGCGAGTTTATAAAAAGAGAGGAGCCTGCATCAATTACAAAATCTTCGCCGAGTTCTCCGGCTAGTATAATGGTACTGGTACCGGATGTTGGTCTGAGGAGCGTTATGTTTACGTTGTTAACAAACTTTACCTGTGCACAGGTAATACCTCCACTTGCTAATACAATGGCGGCACCTGTTGCCGGTGTACTTCCTCCCAGGTTTGTTCCATCAAATATCAAAATATCGGTAGCACCGCTGGAAGAAGGCCTTGAACTGCCCAGCCCGCCAGGATCTGTATTCCAGTTGGAGCCAGTATTAATGCCAGTTGTACCGGCTGTGCCGCCTACCCAATAATAAGTAGTCTGGCCATAAGTAAAAATGGCGGTCATTATCAGTAAAATGGTAAATAAAAATTTTTTCATATAGCAGCGTTTTTATTCTGAGTAATTATGTTAAGATTTTAATTCGGTTTTATTTTTGGTAACTATAAACATGATGCAGAACCATGCCAGCGGCACCATTGCGGTGGCCAGCAGAAAGAAAGAGGTATAACTGGTTTTGGTTAATACCGGCACCAGCCAGGTAACAATTAATGTACCGGCTACAGCAGATGTACCACTCATACCAGCCACGGTACCCACATTTTTTCCATGAAAATAATCACTGGGTAAGGTTTGCAGGTTGTTGATGAGAAACTGGAAACCAAATAATGTAGAACTGATTAATGCAATGGCTACACCCGGTTGATCTTTTAACTGATCAAGATAAACCGCTATAACGGCAAGGGATACCAGCATAATTACACTGCCGATAGTAATGGCATTTTTTCTTGCCTTTACCGCAGCAACACCGTTTTTAATTTGCCAACTGGAAAAGAACCCTCCCGCAAGACCGCCGATGGCAGCAAACAAAAAAGGAACCCAGGCAAATGCACCCACCTGTTTAATATCAAACCCAAAATTTTCTTTTAAGAAAAAAGGCAGCCAGGTAACAAACATCCACCACACAGGATCTATAAAAAAACGGCTGGAAATAATGCTCCAGGTATTTTTAAACTGCAATAATTGTTTCCATGAATAAACGTCGGTGGCAACAGGTGCAGTGGCTTTATTGGCCGAAGAGTTTAAAATATAGTCCTGTTCTTCTTTGGTAATCCATGGATGTTTATCCGGTGTATTTTTATTAATAATCAACCATGGTATTACCCAAAGCAAACCAAGTACGCCAATTCCTACAAAAGTCATTTGCCAGCCAAATGCTACATACACATAAGCAATAAAAGGTGCGGCTACCACCGAACCAAGGGAAGCGCCCGCTCCAAATATACCCTGTGCAATGGCCCTTTCTTTGGCAGGAAACCATTCTGCATTACTCTTGGCAGCGCCCGGCCAGTTGCCCGCTTCACTCAATCCTAAAAAGAAACGGAACACATTAAACGAACCCAGTGTTTTTGCCACAGCATGCAATGCAATGGAAATACTCCAGCCCACGATAGCCACTACAAACCCAAGCCTGGTGCCAATGGCATCCATCAGTTTGCCTGTAAGGGTTTGTCCCAATGCATAAGCAATCATAAAAAAAGTAGTAATCAGTTTTAAGGCATCCTTACTGTCTTCTTCTGCAATTCCAAAATCTTTATGAATATAGGGCCACAGGATATTAATGGCAGTACGGTCAATATAATTAATGATCGTTGCCAGCCCTATCAGCCCGATTATATACCACCTCAGTCCTTTAATCTTCATAGCTATTTTTTTAATTGCTTAATGCAATATTACTAATGCCTGCCGCTGCGCCCGAAACGGTATTGTTGTTGTAAACCTTATTGCCGGTGGTAGTACCATTACTGCCACTTAATTGTATATTAAATCCATAACCTGCAGCATTTACCGTGCATTGGTTATTTTTAAATTCGTTGTAATTGCCCCAGCCGGCAATGGCTACATGCACCTGGTAACCATCTTTAAAAATGGCACCGCCGGGGTTGAAGCCGGTATTGTTTTCTATAAGGGTATAATTACCTTTTACATCTATCCAGCTATCCGCTGCATTGGCTCCGGAAATACCCGTGGCATCAAAATAATTTCCACGGATGATGCCACCCGTAGTACCTTCTTTTACATCAATACATTCTGCTGTAATACCCGGTCCGATATGGTTATTAAAAATTAAATTGGAATCGCATTTATCCGGCAATCCATTGGAGTAAGTTGCCCAATTGCTTTTGGCAGAACCAATATAAATACCTTCGCCATAGTCGGGTGTTTTTAATCCGATATGCTGAATGTTTAGCTGCTTTATAGTATTAAAACTGCTGAACTTTCTGAGGTGAATGCCTTCTTCTCCAATCGTATGAATAAGCAGGCTGTCGATGGTGGAATAATTAGCTCCATCTGCCATCAATCCTTTTAAACCATTGGTAAGCGTAAATCCTTTAAGTGTCCAGTAACTGGCCTGCAGGTGTAAAACATAACCGGTATTTGTATTTTCTGCATCCAGTATCGCATTGCGGCTGCCACGGAGTATAATAGGCTTTGCACTGCTGCCACTCACATTGGCTCCTATCACAAACTTTCCTTTATACAATCCGTCTGCCATTATAATTGCATCCCCCGGTTTGGCATTTAGCAAAGCAGTTTTTAGCTGTGCAGCCGTAGATACATTCACTTCTCTTTCTGAAAACAGGGGCAAAGCTGTAACTGATGCTGCATGTGCCGGCACATTATTTTTACTGCAGGCTGCCAGCAAAACAAAACTTATTATGGCAAACAATTTTATCATCGGGCTGGCAATTATTTATTGTCAATAAAATCTTCTCTCATCGGGCTGAACACATCTATTAAAACACCAGCTTCCAGGCATACGGCACCATGTATAACATTTGGTGGAATATAAAATGCATCTCCGCCTTTTAGTATTTTTTTCTCGCCGGCTATCTCCACTTCAAACACGCCACTTTCTACATGCGTTATTTGTGTATGAGGATGCTGGTGCAAAGTGCCAACACCGTCTTTTTCAAAAGCTACTTTCACCAGCATCAGCCGGTCGTCATAAGACATTATTTTCCTGCGGATACCTTTGTCCATTTGCTGCCATTGAATATCTGCATTTTCTATAAACACTTTGCTGGTTTCAGTTGCTTCCATTTTATTTGGTTTTAATATTTTATAATAAATTCGGATAAATCAATTTAATTTTTTGCCATCATATATAACAGTAAAGGCACCCGTCCACGAAACCCCGCCGGCACTGTGAAGGCCCGTTGCTGTAAAATCTTTATTGCATTGTGCAATCACTAATTT
>Ga0335397_10008162_pt1 | contig 13212 bp, 11 predicted proteins | sample MAT04_FD_205740 | JGI IMG/M metagenome (GOLD analysis project Ga0335397, IMG submission 205740) | Freshwater microbial communities from Lake Fryxell liftoff mats and glacier meltwater in Antarctica - MAT-04 (spades assembly) (version 2) ...
CCCTGATAAATGAGTTTCGAGCGCACGTAGGCAGTCAACGACCTCGTCCTTTTCAAGTAAGTGCTCGATGCGCTTGGCGCATGCAAGCCCAAAGGCCAAAGCCAATGGTCTTGCTTCTCGCGAGGCAAGGAATAGGTTCTTTGCAAGGGTATCAAGTTCTGAATTCATTCAATCCTCGAAAAGTGGAGATTGCGCTTCTCGATGCCTAACGTTCGAGCTAAGCGGGCGACGACGGCATGTCACGCTGGACAGCAAGCGCAAAATGGGCCGCAGGCCCAGCGCTTGATGGCCAGCGTGACATGCCGTTGGCGCTCCGCTTGAGCGAGGGGTTAGGCTTCACTGCGCTGACAAGTAGGCAAAGCTTTGTACATATTGATATTGGTGGGTTCGAAGCCAAGTTTCCTATACAAGGCGATTGCCCCCTCGTTGTGACCAAACACGTGCAACGCTACGCCGGCTAGACCGAGAAGCGAAGCCTCGACTTCCAGTGCTTGCAAGGCGCGCATTGCGTGACCCCGCCGACGGTACTCCTGCTGAATGACAATGTCGTACACATAGGCAATTTCATAGCCGACTCTCTGCGCTTTGGCAAACCAAAGTGATCCAACTGTCTCACTATCATTACCGAGTACATTGAAAAAGTAATTTCCCGCTGTCTCTTGCTGCTCCGGGAGTAGTTGTTCGAATTCTTTGCGTGCTAAGTCGATTGCCTGCGCCTCTGGCCAACGGCCTGACTTGACTTTGTCCGCCGCATACGGCGGGATGGACGCTTCCGCCCAAGCGGCGTACTCGGCGGTATTCATTGGGCGAAGGATTGGCATAAGCGGTGGGTTGTGAAGCCTAGCGCTTGGGCGGGAACCCGGGCATGCCAGGAAAAAGCGCCGCCTTCTGCATCTGCTCGAAGATTGAGCGGCTTTGCTCGACATAGCTGCCCATGATGTCCTGCAGCGCCGGCGCCTGGCCGCTCATGAACTGCGTCCAGACCTCGGGGCTCAGGTGCTTCGGGTCGTACAGGCCCTTGCTCTGGTTCAGGAACTGCGCCTGCAGTTCGGTGAAGGCCTGCAGGTTCTTCTCGATCATCGTGCCCATCACGCCCTGCATGGCGTGGCCGTAGAAACGGATGATCTGCGCCAGCGCCTGCGTGGTGAACATCGGCACGCCGCCCGATTCTTCTTCCAGGATGATCTGCAGCAGGATGCTGCGCGTGAGGTCTTCGCCGCTCTTGGCGTCTCGCACCTCGAAGGCCTCGCCGCCGAGCACCATCAGCTTGACGTCGGCCAGCGTGATGTAGCTGCTGGTCTGGGTGTCGTAGAGGCGCCGGTTGGGGTACTTCTTGAGCGTGCGCATCGGGCCGTCGGCGGGGGTGCCCTCATCGGCGGCGGGCACCTGGGGGCGGCGGGGTGACGGCATGCGGGCTTTCCTCGGGTTCGGGGCGGGTTCGCTGTCATTCTAGGAGCCGGCCCGCGGCCCCGGGCGCGGGCTTACCCCGGCGGCCCGGCCGGCGCGCCGCGCGCCACGAAATGCGGGTTCTCGAAACCCGGCTTGCCGTAACGCAGCGGCCGGCCGTCGAGGTCGCAGACGCTGCCGCCGGCCGCGGCCAGCACGGCGTGGCCGGCGGCGGTATCCCACTCCATCGTGCGGCCCAGGCGTGGGTAGAGATCGGCCTGGCCCTCGGCGATGAGGCCGAACTTCAGCGACGAGCCCGCCGGAACCCAGGACACGACCGGCTGACCCTGCAGCCAGCCTTGCAGCGCCGCGACGTCGCCGTGCGAGCGGCTGCAGGCCACCACGGCCCCGGCCGCGGGCTGCACACGCGCGGCGATGGCGCGGCGCCGGCCGGCGGCTTCCAGCCAGGCGCCCTGCCCCACCACGCCGGCGTAGAGCCGGTCGGACACCGGCAGGAAGACGACGCCCAGCACCGGCTGGCCCTGCCGCACCAGCGCGATGTTCACCGTGAACTCGCCGTTGCGCGCGACGAACTCGCGTGTGCCGTCCAGCGGGTCGACGAGCCAGAAGAACTCGGCCGCCGAAGGGGCCTCGCCCCGCGCTGCAGCTTCCTCAGCCACCACCGGCCAAGCCGGCCGCAGGCGCTGCAACGCGGGCGTGATCAGCGCCTCGGCACGTTCGTCGGCCAGTGTCACCGGCGACGCGTCGGTCTTGTCCTGGACAGCAAAATCAGTCCCGTAGACCTCAAGGACGAGCGCGCCGGCGGCTCGGGCGAGCGCTTCCACCCTCGGCAGCAGATCCTGGTCAAAACCGGTCATGCAGTGCCCCGTACATGGGGGGGGTGAGGTCCGGCGCCCCCGTTCCGAGGTGAATACGTCACAGCCCGTCAGTGCGCTAGCGCATCGAACGGACACATTGCCGTGGCTAAATTCGTCCTGTCCTGTTTCGAGTGCTTACAGTGAAAACCGTCCTGACGATTGCACCGCCCCCACCCGCCCGCCGCCACCGGCCGCTGCCGGTCGAACCCGTGATCTTTGCGGTGCTGCTCATGGCCGTGACGCTGGGCATCAATGTCGTGTTGCCGAAAATCGAGGTCGGGCCAGCCGCCGACAGCGCCCAGCAAGCGCAGCCGGCACCGCCGGCGCAGGTCTCCCGCGTTGCCCAGGTGAACTGAGGCAGACCGCCGGCGCCGACGCGCCGGCAGCCCCGGGCGTCGCGCCGAGGGTCCGCAGTCAAGCCGGCTGCGCACCGTTGCCACGCCGACGCACCCACCCGACACTGCGGTTCAGCACGCGCCAAAGCAGCCGCAACCCGGTCAACGCCGCCAGCACCTCCAGCCCCGTCAGCACAAAAGCCACGAACGTGTTCCATCGCGATTCGCGCGCCCTGAACTTCACGCCCACGTGGTCGCGTGCGTTTTCGATGCTGTCGTAGAAGCTGGGAATGACGAGCAGGGTCAGCAGCGTGCTGGTGATCACACCACCGATGATGGCCACGGCCATGGGCCGGTAGAACTCGCCGCCCTCGCCCACGCCGATGGCCACCGGCATCATGCCCGCCACCAGGGCGAAGGTCGTCATCAGAATGGGGCGCAGCCGCTTGCGGCCGGCGGCCATCAGCGCCTCTTCGCGGTCGACGCCTTCGGCCTCCTGGACCCGCGCCGCATCGAGCAGCAGGATGGCGTTTTTCGCCACCAGCCCCATCAACATGATGACGCCGATGAAGCTCATCAGATTCAGCGTGCCACCGGTCAGCAGCAGCGCCAGCACGACGCCGATCAGGCTCAGCGGCAGTGACAGCATCACCGCCAGAGGCGCCGTGAAGCTGCCGAACTGCATCACCAGCACCAGGTACATCAGCGCGATGCCCGAGGCCAGCGCGATGCCCATCTGCTTGAACACCTCCTGCTGGTCGCGTGACGCGCCGGCCAGTTCCAGCCCATAGCCGGGCGGATAGTCCATGGCGCGCGCCAGCTTCAGCGCTTCGGCGGTGACCTCGCCAGGCGAACGCCCCTGCACGTTGGCCGCCACGCTGATCGTGCGCTTGCCGTCGTTGTGCTGGATCTGGCTCGGCCCCTTGCCCATGGTGACGGTGGCGATCTGCTCCAGCGGCACCATGCGGTTGCTGCCGCTCACCGCGATGGGCAGGCGCTCGATGTTGGCGGCGCTGACGCGGTCGTCGGGGTGCAGGCGCACGGCCACGTCGCGCGTCTCTCCGCCCGGGTCGACCCAGTCGCCGACCTCGACGCCGGCGAAGGCCACGCGCAGCGCCTGCGCGGCGTCGGTGACGCTGATGCCCAACGTGTTGGCCAGGCCGCGATCGAGCTCGATCTTCATCTCGTCCTGCGGGTCCTGCTCCGACAGGCCGATGTCGACCGCGCCGGGCACGCTGCGCAGCTTCTCCTGGAAGGCGCTGGTGATGGCCAGCAGCTGGCGCGTATCGGCGCCGGTGAAGCGGATCTGCACCGGCTTTTGCGCGCCGTTGTTCAGGTCGTCGAGCACGACGTATTCGGCACCCACCAGGCGCGCCGTGAGCTTTCGCAAGTCGACCGCGATAGCCGCCGCCTTGCGGCTGCGCTGCGTGCTCTTGCCAACGTCGACATAGATTCGGCCACCGCCCGGGTTCACGAAGCTGTTGGTGGCCTTGGTCTCCGGCAGTCCGCGCGCCAGCGTGGCCGCAGCCTCGACCTTCAAGCGTGCGTATTCCAGGCTGCTGCTCGACGGCGTGCGCACGTCGATGGCAATGGTGCCGAAGTCGGATGAGGGCAGGAAACTCGAGCCGCCGAACTTCATCTGCAGCCCGATGGCGGCGATGAGGCTTGCCAAGGCGAAGGCCGCCATCCAGCGCCGGTGGTGCAGCGCCCAGGCGATGACACGCCCGTAACGGTCGGCCTGATGGTCGAACCAGTCGTTGAAGCGCGCCAGCTGGCGGCTGAGGCCCGTCTTCGGCGCCTGGTGGTGGCCCACCGGGTCGCCCCAGTAGGCCGACAGCATGGGGTCGAGCGTGAAGCTGATGAACAGGCTCACCAGCACCGAGGCCACCACGGTCAGCCCGAAGGGCCGGAACCATTCACCGCTGACGCCGGGCATGAAGGCCACCGGAACAAACACGGCGACGATGCTGAAGGTGGTGGCGGCCACCGCCAGGCCGATCTCGGCGGTGCCGTTGAGCGCCGCGGTGCGGCGGTCCTCGCCGCGCTCCATGTGGCGCACGATGTTCTCGCGCACGACGATGGCGTCGTCGATCAGCACGCCGATGGCCAGGCTCAGGCCCAGCAGGCTCATGAAGTTCAGCGTGAAGCCGCACAGCCACACCGCGATGAAGGCCGCGATGACGCTGGTGGGCAGGCTCAGGGCCGTGATCAGCGTGCTGCGCCACGAGTTCAGAAACACGTAGACGACGAGGATCGTCAGCCCGGCACCGAAGACCAGCGCCTCGATGACGTTGCGCAGGCTGTTGTTGGCGCTCTCGCCGCCGTCCTGCGTCACTTCCAGCCTGGTGCGGTCGGGCAGGGTCTTGTTGATCTCGGCCACCAGCTTGCGGATGTCGTTGGCCACGCTCACCGTACTGGCCTCGCGGGTGCGTGTGATCGACAGGCCGACGTTGGGGTTGCCGCTGCGCACCGAGAAGCTGCTCAGCTCGGCAAAGCCGTCCTTCACCACCGCCACCTGCTCCAGCCGCACCAGTTCGCTGCCCCGCCGCTTGATGACGATCTGGCCGAACTCGGCCGGGTTCTCGATGCGCCCGACGAGGCGGATGCTCTGGTCCTGCAGCGTGCCGCGCACCTTGCCCACCGGCGCGGTGGTGTTCTGCGCGCGCAGCGCCGCCACGACCTCGGTGACGCTGACCTCGTATTCGCGCAGCTTCTCGGCGCGCAGCAGCACGCTGAGTTCGCGTCGCAACGCACCGTTGACGTTGACCACGGCGACGCCGTTGATGCCGCGAAAGCGGTCGGCCAGTTCATCCTCGGCCAGGCGCGAGATCTGGGCGTGGCCCAGCGCGCTCGACGACAGCGCCAGCTGCATGATGGGCTGGGCCGCGGGGTCGACCCGCCGCAGCACGGGCTCGCGCATCTCCAGCGGCAGCTTGTAGCGCACCGAGGCGATGGCGTTGCGCACCTCGTCGGCGGCCTCGATCATGTTCTTGTTGAAGTTGAAGATCAGCAGCAGCTGCGCGTTGCCCTCGCTGGCCGTGCTGCGCACGTCGGTGACGCCCGAGATGCCCTGCAGCGCCTTCTCGATGCGGTTGATGACCTCGCGCTCGACGGTGTCGGGGCTGGCACCCGGGTAGGGAATGGCAACGACGAGCAGCGGCTGCTCAACGTCGGGCATCTGGTTCACGCGCAGCTTGCTCAAGGCGAGCAGGCCCAGGGCCATCATGCCGATGATGATGACGATCATCGCCACCGGCCGCTTGATGCTGAATTCAGAGAGGAACATGGCGCCTCCTCACTTGGCCGCAGCGGTGGACGCCGAGGCGCTGGCCGCCTGCCCGGCGGTGGCGAGCTCGAACTTCTGGCCGTCGACCAGCGTGCTGCCCGGGCTGCGCAGCAGGCGATCGCCGGCGGTCAGGCCCGACAGCACGGGCAGCTCGCCGCTGCGCGCGTCACGCTCGCCCAGTCTCACCGCCACCTTGGCCAGCTTGGCGCCGTTCAGGCGCCAGACGAAGGTCTGCTCGCCGGCCCGCACCACGGCGCTGCCGGGCAGCGTGAGCGCCTGCACGCCGCCGGTCTCGACGCGGCCCTCGGCGAAAAGGCCCGCCACCTTCGGCGCGGCGGCGAGGTCGTCGAAGCTCACCACCACCTCGACCTGGCGCGTGGTGGCGTTGGCTGCGGCGTCGATGCGGCGCACCTTGCCCGCGAAGTCGCCCTGCGTGAAGCCATTGACGCGGAAGCTCACCATCTGACCGACCTTCAGCTCGAGCATGCGGTCGGCCGATACGAGGCCCTCGAAACGCATGCTGCGCGGATCGATCACCTTGACCAGCTCACGGCCGACCTGCACGGTGTCGCCGACCGAGGCCTTGCGCTCGCTGACCACACCGTCGAAGGGCGCGCGCACCGAGGTGCGCGTCAGCTGCTGGCGCGCCGACACCGCACGCGAACGCGCTGCGACGAGGTCGCTTTGCGCGTTGTTGCGCCGCTGCTCGGCATCCTCCAGCGCCTGCGTCGAGGTCATGCCCTGGGCCTGCAGCGTGCGCAGGCGCTGCACCTGGCGCTCGTTCTGCTCGAAGGCCTGCGTCGAGGCGCGCACCGCCTCCTCGGCCGAGCCCAGGCTTTCGCGGATGGCAGTGTCGTCCAGGCGCATCAGCAGTTCGCCGGCACGCACGGCGTCGCCGTTCTGCTTCAGCACCTGCATCACCACCGCGGCCACCTCGGCGCGCAGGTCGGCCCGGCGCTCGGGCTGCACAGCACCGGTAATGACGGGCCCGCTGGCGAGCAGGCTGGGTTGCAGCAGCAGCAGGTCTTCCTGCGCCAGCAGTAGAGTGGTGGCAGCGGCCGCCGCCGCACTGGCGGCACTGGCGGCGCTGGCAGGGCCCTGGCCGGCGCCACCGGGCGGGCCGGACTTGCCGCAGGACGCCAGTGCCAGGGCCACGACGAGCAGGGATAAACGCATGTTCACGCAGCGTGCCGGGCACGCCGATCCGAAAAAAGTAGGCGCGAGCGTAACGCGCCGCGCCCGCCCGCCGCCAGGCGGCTGCGACGAAACGGGGCTGGCGTGGCGTGAACGGCCGACCGGGCGTGCGGGTGGTCGGCGCCCGCGCGCTCAGGAACCGTCGGCGTTGCGCCGCTTCTGCCAGGCCAGCAGTTCGCCGACGAAGCCGCGGCGGAAGCCCACCACGCACAGCACGAAGATGACACCGATGATGACGGTGACCCAGGAGCCGACGCGGTCGGCCAGGAAGTTCTGCAGTCCGATGATGGTGAAGGCGCCCAGCACCGGCCCGGCGAAGGTGCCCATGCCCCCCAGCAGCGTCATCAGCACGACCTCGCCCGACAGCGACCAGTGTGCGTCGGACAGCGTCGCGAAGCCCAGCGCCACCGTCTTCAGCGAACCGGCCAGGCCGGCCAGCGTGGTCGACAGTACGAAGGCCAGCAGCTTGTAGCGGTCGACGTCGTAACCCAGGGAGACGGCACGCGATTCGTTCTCGCGGATCGCCTTCAGCACCTGCCCGTAGGGCGAGTGAACGATGCGGATGACGGCCAGGAACACCGCCACGAAGACGGCCAGCACGACGAAGTACATCGTGATGTCGCTCGCCAGCGGAATGAAGCCGAAGAGCGTGCCGCGCGGCACGCCCTGCAGGCCGTCTTCGCCGCCGGTGAAGGGCGCCTGCAGCCAGACGAAATACACCATCTGCGCCATTGCCAGCGTGATCATCGCGAAATAGATGCCCTGGCGGCGGATGGCGATCAGCCCTACCAGCGCACCCAGCACCGTACCTGTAAGCATGCCGGCGGCGATGCCGAGCTCGGGCGACCAGCCCGCCGAGCGCACCAGCCAGCCGGTGATGTAGGCTGCCGCGCCCAGGTAGGCCGCGTGGCCGAAGGACAGCAGCCCCGTGTAGCCCAGCAGCAGGTTGAAGGCGCAGGCGAAGATCGCAAAACACAGCGCCTTGATCATGAAGATCGGGTAGACGCCGATGAAGGGCGCCGCCACCAGCAGCGCCAGCCCCACGCCCCAGGCGATGCGCGACAGGCGCTCGATGCGGTCTTCGGTGCCGTTGGGGGTCATCACTTCTCTTTGCCGAACAGGCCGGCGGGGCGGATCACCAGCACGATGGCCATGATGACGAAGACGACGATGCTCGAGGCCTCGGGGTAGAAGACCTTGGTCAGGCCCTCGACGAGGCCGAGCGCGACGCCGGTGAGAATGGAGCCGAGGATGCTGCCCATGCCGCCGATCACCACCACGGCGAAGACGACGATGATCAGGTTGCTGCCCATCAGCGGCGTGATCTGGATGATGGGCGCGGCCAGCACGCCGGCCAGCGCGGCCAGCCCGGCGCCGGCGCCATAGGTCAGCATCACCATCATCGGCACGTTGACGCCGAAGGCCTGCACCAGCGTCGGGTTCTCGGTGCCGGCGCGCAGGTAGCTGCCCAGGCGCGTGCGCTCGATGGTCCACCAGGTGACCAGGCACACCAGCAGCGACGCGAAGACGACGAAGCCGCGGTAGTTGGGCAGCACCATGAAGCCCAGGTTGGTGGCGCCCTGCAGCAGTTCAGGCACCGGGTATTGCTGGCCCGAGACACCGAACTGGTCGCGGAACACGCCTTCGGCGATCAGGGCCAGGCCGAAGGTCAGCAGCAGGCCGTAGATCGGGTCTATCTTGTAAAGGCGCTTGAGCAGCGTGCGCTCGATGACGACGCCGAGTGCACCGACCACCAGCGGCGCCAGCAAGAGGCTCCACCAGAAACCGATGCCCGCGTATTCGGCGCCCAGCCAGGCGACGTAGGCGCCGATCATGTACAGCGCCCCGTGCGCGAAGTTGACGATGCCCAGCAGGCCGAAGATCACCGCCAGGCCCAAGCTGAGCATGGCGTAGAACGAGCCGTTCACCAGACCCAGCAAGAGCTGGCCCATGAAGGCCTGGATCGGGATGCCGAAGATGTCCATCGCGCGCGGGGTTCAGGTCAGCCGGTCACTTCCAGAGGGCGCACTTGCTTTCGGCCTTGGTCGTCCAGGCTTCTTCGCCCTTGAAGGTCTGCACCACGTTGTAGTAGTCCCAGGGCTCGACGCTCTTGTCGGGGCTCTTGACCTGCATCAGGTACATGTCGTGCACCATGCGGCCGTCGCCGCGGATGAAGCCGCCCTTGGCGAAGATGTCGTTGACCTTGGTGGCCTTCATCTTGGCCAGCACCTTGTCCGGATCGTCGCTGCCGGTGGCCTTCACCGCCTGCAGGTAGTTCAGCGCCGCCGAGTAGTCGCCGGCCTGGATGCTGGAAGGCATGCGCTTGACCTTCTCGAAGAACTTGCGGCTCCAGGCGCGCGTCTCGGCGTCGCGGTTCCAGTACCAGCTGTCCGTCAGGTACATGCCCTGTGTCGTCTTCAGGCCCAGCGAGTGGATGTCGTTGATGAAGACCAGCAGGCCGGCCAGCTTCATCGTCTTGGTGACGCCGAACTCGTTGGCCGCCTTGATCGCATTGATGGTGTCGCCACCGGCGTTGGCCAGGCCCAAGATTTGCGCCTTGCTGCCCTGCGCCTGCAGCAGGAAGGAGCTGAAGTCGCTGGCAGAGAGCGGGTGCTTGACGGCGCCGACGACGGTGCCACCCGCGGCCTTGACCACGGCCGAAGTGTCGTTCTGCAGCTGAGCGCCGAAGGCGTAGTCGGCGGTCATGAAATACCAGCTCTTGCCGCCGGCCTTCACGACCGCATTGCCGGTGCCCTTGGCCAGCGCCACGGTGTCGTAGGCCCAGTGCAGGGTGTAGGGGTTGCACTGCTCGTTGGTCAGCGCGGAACTGGCCGCACCGATGGCGATGAACAGCTTCTTCTTCTCGGCCGCGACCTTGGCCATGGCCAGCGCGGTACCCGAGTTGGTGCCACCGATGAGCATGTCCACGCCCTGCGTGTCGAACCACTCGCGGGCCTTGGCGGCGGCGACGTCGGCCTTGTTCTGGTGGTCGGCGTACATCACCTCGATCTTCTTGCCTGCGATATTGCCGCCCATGTCGGCCACCGCCATGCGGATGGCTTCGACGCCGGCCGCACCGTCGATGTCGGAGTACAGACCCGACATGTCGGTGATGATGCCGATCTTGATGACGTCGCCCGTGATCTGGGCCTGGGCGGGTGCCACGGCACCGATCATCGCGGCGCAGGCCAGCGTGCAGGCGGCAGAGAGTTTCTTCAGCTTCATCGGTTCATCTCCTGGTGTTGCGGGTGGGCGGGCGGCGGTACGGCTAGACGCCCAGGTACTCGTGCAGGCGCTCCATGCGCGAAGGCAGTTCGGCCTGCGTGAAACTCTGTATGACTTCGCCGTGCTCGACGACCAGGAAACGGTCGGCCAGCGGCGCGGCGAAGCGGAAGTTCTGCTCCACCATGACGATGGTGTAGCCCTGCTTGCGCAGCATGGTCACCATCTCGGCGAGCTTCTGCACGATGACCGGGGCCAGGCCCTCGGAGATCTCGTCGAGCAGCAGCAGCCGTGCACCGGTGCGCAGGATGCGGGCCACGGCCAGCATCTGCTGTTCACCGCCCGACAGCCGCGTGCCTTGGCTCTGCGCGCGTTCCTTCAGGTTCGGAAACATGGCGTAGATCTCGTCCAGGCTCATGCCGCCCTTGGCCAGTTCGGGCGGCAGCATCAGGTTCTCTTCCGCCGACAGGCTGCTGAAGATGCCGCGCTCTTCCGGGCAATAGCCGATGCCCATGCGCGCGATGCGGTGCGTGGGCAGGCCGATGGTCTCGGTGCCACGCACCTTGATGCTGCCCTTGCGGCTGCCGATGAGCCCCATCACGGCGCGCAGCGTGCTCGTCCGTCCGGCGCCGTTGCGGCCCAGCAGCGTCACGACCTCGCCTTCCTGAACGTCGAAGCTGATGCCGTGCAGCACGTGCGACTCGCCGTACCAGCCGTGCACGTCCTTGAGTTGCAGGAAGGGTGCAGCCATCAGTGGCCACCCTTCAGCTCGGTCTGCGCGCTGCCCATGTAGGCCTCGATCACGGCCGGGTTCTTCGACACCTGCTCGTAGGGCCCTTCGGCCAGCGTGGCGCCCCGCTGCAGCACGGTGATGGTGTCGGCGATGCTGGCCACCACGCTCATGTTGTGCTCGACCATCAGCACGGTGCGGCTGGCCGCCACCTTCTTGATGAGCTGCCGGATGCGGTCGACGTCTTCCAGGCCCATGCCCTGGGTCGGCTCGTCGAGCAGCATCAGCTGCGGGTCCATGGCCAGCGTGGTGGCGATCTCCAGCGCACGCTTGCGGCCGTAGCTCAGCTCCACGGCCGTGAGTCCGGCGTACTTCTCGAGGTCGACCTGACCCAGCAGCGCCAGCGAACGGGCGTTCAGCTCGTCGAGCGAACGCTCGGAGCGCCAGAACTGGAACGAGGTGCCCAGCTTGCGCTGCAGCGCCACGCGCACGTTCTCCAGCACCGTGAGGTGGGGAAACACCGACGAGATCTGGAACGACCGGATGATGCCGCGGCGGGCGATGTGCGCCGGTGTCTCGGCCGTGATGTCGTGGCCGTCGAACAGGATCTGGCCCGCAGTCGGCGTCAGGAATTTCGTCAGCAGGTTGAAGCAGGTCGTCTTGCCGGCGCCGTTGGGGCCGATCAGGGCGTGGATGCTGCCGCGCCTGACCTTCAAGTCGACCTTGCTCACGGCGACGAAGCCCTTGAACTCCTTGGTCAGGGCGCGGGTCTCGAGGATGATGGGGTTGTCGCTCATGCGGTGCAGGTAGGCAGCCATGGTGCGCTGCGGCGGCATCTTAAGGGCGCCACCGCTGCGTTTCCGCGCTGCACCATGCGGCTGTGCTGCTCCAAAACCCTAGCGCGCTCCCACTGCCGGCCAAGTCGCCCACGTCGGCACCGCAAACAAGCGTGCACGCGTCGGCCCGCGCCGCGCGCAGACAACAAAAAGCCCCCGGTTCCAAGCGGAACCGGGGGCTTGTGTGTTGGTAGGCGCGAATGGACTCGAACCATCGACCCCCACCATGTCAAGGTGGGAAAACGGGACTTTCTGGAACGTCCTGGGATCGAGGTTTCATAGGTAAACAGCCTCGCGGTCGTCCCGAAAACGCTCCTAAAATCCACCTCTGTTTTTCGTACTTTTTTCGTACTTGGATGGAGCGACACCAGCATGGCCATACGGATCGACACGGTCGCATCGCGCGACAAGCTGAAGCCGCGCAGAGAGTCGTACTGGCAGCGCGTTCGCAAGGGATGCTTCGTCGGCTACCGGAAGATGACCACGGCCGGGCACGGCACTTGGATGGCGAGAGCCCGCGACGAGGACGACGGTACGAAGCAACTGTTCAAGCCGCTGGGTGAATTCGCTGACCTGCCCGACCACCTTCGCTTCGATGCCGCTACGAAGGCGGCTCTGGCGTGGTTCGACCACCTTGGGCGCGGCGGCACCGCAGTGGCAGCTACGGTGGCAGTCGCCTGCTCCCGGTACGTTCGCCACCTGACAGCGACCAAGACTGAGCGGGCGGCGAAGGACGCCGAGGCACGATTCAAGAACTACGTCCTGACTAACGCGAAGCTGGCGGCGACCGAACTACCGAAGCTCACGCCGGCCCAGCTCGAAGCTTGGCGCAAATCGCTGAGGGACCTGCCCACGCGCAGTGGAGGAAACCGCGGAAAGCAGAGATCCGACAGCACCCTGAACCGTGACATGACCTGCTTCCGGGCGGCACTGAACCTTGCCTACCTGGACGGCTTGCTCACCAGCGACTACGCATGGCGCAGCAAGCTTCGACCGATCAAGAACGCCGACCAGCGCAGGGAGCTATACCTCGACCGCGCCCAGCGCCTCAATTTCATCGAGAAGTCGCCGGCAGACCTAGCGGTGTTCCTTCGAGGACTTTGCCAACTTCCGCTGCGTCCGGGCGCCTTGGCAAAGCTGAAGGCCGGCGACTTCGACAAGCGGCTCAAGGTGCTCAAGATCGGCCAGGACAAGAGCGGCAAGGACCGGCGCATCAAGCTGCCAGATGTGACCGCCGAACTCTTTGATGCTGCCGCCAAGGGCAAGCTGCCCACTGCCCCCCTGCTCTCACGTGCCGACGGCAAGGCCTGGAACAAGGACGCGTGGAAGTGGCCGATCAAAACCA
>Ga0335397_10008163_pt1 | contig 13212 bp, 15 predicted proteins | sample MAT04_FD_205740 | JGI IMG/M metagenome (GOLD analysis project Ga0335397, IMG submission 205740) | Freshwater microbial communities from Lake Fryxell liftoff mats and glacier meltwater in Antarctica - MAT-04 (spades assembly) (version 2) ...
TGTGCTGACCCACAGGGACATCCATCCGTGGAATCTGCTGGCTCGAGACGGCCGGCCGGTCGTGCTCGACTGGGAGATCGCAGGGACGCTCGAGCTGGCCAGTGAGCTCGGCTCGACCGCGCTGAGCCTCTCGAAGGGACCTGGCTTCGATGACATCGACCCCGCCATCTTCCGCTCGGTCCTCGACGGCTATGTCTCGGGGGGCGGAGCGCTACCGCCGTCGGGTCCGAGCTGGTTCGTGTTCATGATCGGCGGATGGCTGGGGTTCACACGTCGAAACATCGTGCGCTGCCTCGCCGGCGTCGAGGCGCCGAACGGTCCCGATCTCGCGCTGTGCCATGAGGAGGTTCGCAACGGGTTGCACGGCCTGCCCGACATGTTCGGCCGACTCCCCGAGCTCGAAGACCTGCTCGTCTGACGGTGACCGGCCGGCTAGGGGCGGCTAGCCCGGAGCACTGAGGTACGCGCCGCTGTGGAAGTGAACCGGCGCAGGCGCGAGTTCTACGAAGGTCTCCGCATAGGCCAGCATCGCGGCGAAGGTGCCGATGGCATCGGCGAGGTCGTCGCGAAGTCCGGCCATCGACACGCGTTCGGACTGGCGCGCGCGTCGGTCCTCGAGAACCCACTCGAGGTCGATGTCTTGGTGGGCCAAGTCCTTGATGGGAACGATGCGAGTAGGTCGGCACTGCAACGTTCCGTGAGCGAGTTGGTTTCGACGACGGACGACGGCGCGCAGGTCATCCAGCCGTGCCCGTGCCTGGTCGTCGAGGAGACCGTGTTCGATCAGCCCTCGCTCGAAGCGGTCCAGCCGCGCGCCGATCATCATTCGGTCGAGCCCTCGCTGGTAGTCCTCAGGGTCGGTCGGGTCAAAGAGGTAGTGCAAGAACTCGTCGATCAGCCCTTCCAAATGCGCGACCTGAGCAATCACAAGGCCGCGCCGCTCGTCGATCGCCGACCGTTCGGCGACCTCCTGCCAGTCGAGATCCGCGACGTCGTAGTGGGAGATCAGAAGGTCGTACCCCGAGAACACGCAGAGGTCGGTGTCGTCAGTGTCGTCGAAAGAGAGCGATCTGACTGCCATGGCCCAATAGTTGCCAGCGGCGCGCAACTGCGCCACGGAAAATCTTCGGACATGCCGAGCGGGAACCCGTGGTCGCGCAGGCCCAGCGTTCGTGCCCTTCTCCGTCGGCGCAGCATCGTTGCTGGTTGGTCATTCCGAACGCCGCCGGGGGCTGCCGTCGCCGGGCACCCTCTGGCTCGACTGGTGGTCCCGGTGTCTTTGCGTCCGGGCCGCGCGGTGGGCGGCGTGCCTTGATCACAGAACTGACGCGGCGAGATCTCGTCGACCTCATCAACACGTACGACCCGGCGCCGTTGGAGTCGATGCTGACCGTCCTTGCCGGGGGCCCTGAACGGCGTCTGGGTTTGCAGTGGTGGGGCCGGCTCGATGAGCTCGATTTCCTGGGTCGGCTTTACGATCTAGGCAGCCTCCCTTCGTCGGACGAGCGGTTCACGACAGCTCGCGAGGACATCGTCCAGCATCGGTACAACAACGATGACTGGGACAACGACTGGGTGTTTTCCTACTCGGACTTCGAACTCGGTACGTCCGATGACCGCCTGCTGGCGTTTCTAGCTGAGACATTGCATCCAGCCGTTCGAGCGGATCGGGGAGAGGTCGAGCAGCTCCGGTCCGCGTACAACCGACTGTTGCGTCGAGACCGCCTCGAGTTGCTTGCTGCCGGTCAGGTATCGGGGCGGCCCACCTACGTCGGAGGGCCCGCTGTGCCCCGGAACGTCCAGCCAGAGACGCTCCGCGAAGCGATCGGCCAAGCGGTTCGCCATGCCATGTCGGCGTACCAGGTCGAAGCGTTCTGTGACGAGCTGATGATGCCGCCGCTGCCAGAAGGCAGCTATGCCGCTCCGATGTCCAGCAAGGCCGGCTACGTCTGTGAGCGTTTGCACGCGACGACGATGCCGGATCTCGAAGCGCTCGCTCGCCAGATACTGGATCGGCACCATGACGAGGAGCTCGCGGACCTGCTCTTCGAGATCGACCTCGCTGCGGGTCCGAAGGTCGCTGGTGCCCCGAAGAACCTGATCTTCGGGGCCGTCGGCGCGAAGCCCGACCTCGTGCTGGCCGACGCGGTGAACAACGAGATCAGGATCGTCGGCAACGCGCGCAACTGTCTGGTGTATGACCGAGCGATCGACGGGGACCGCGGGCTTTCCTTCGCTGCCTTGGTTGGTCGAGTGGTGGCAGAGCGCCCACCCGTCTGTCAGCGACACGGCCGCGGCGAAGGCATTGTACGACCGCCTGTGCCTCGGATTGAACGAGCCTGAGCGAGCCATCATGGACGCGTACCGGGACCTGCTCCGAGAGCATGGCTTCGGACTGCCCGCGATCGTGCCGCAGGTCTATCTGCATTACGACCCGAAGACCATCCGTGAGCGGCTCGCCGCCGACGGCAAGAAGCTCGAGCGGCAGCGGATGGACTTTCTCCTTCTGCTGCCGCGACGTCAGCGGGTCGTCGTCGAGCTCGACGGCAAGGAGCACTACTCCGATCGTGGTGATGCCAAGCCGGCTCGCTACGCCGCGATGGTCCGGGAGGATCGTCGGCTGCGGCTGCAGGGTTACGAGGTCTATCGCTTCGGCGGGTTCGAGTTCGTCGATCTTCCTGCCGGTGAGGCGTCTGCTCGTCAATTCTTCAACGAGCTCCTCCGCAAGCACGGCGCGATTGAATGATCCCTCCGACGGAGGGCAACGACGTGTCAGAACGGCGAGTGCTGAAGGCCGCGTCTTCCGACCGCAAGGGCCTCGCCGACCGCGTGAATCCCCTTCGGCGCTTCTACGTCCCCCCATACCATCCGGACATGGAAGATGGCGTCAACGAGGCACCTCCCCCCGACCGTGCCTTCGACGCGGCGTGGGAGCACATTGCCAGAGCCTCCGACGCCAGGGACCTCCTTCTCGGCTGCTGGAACGACCTCACCAAGGCCGGCGCCTTCGACTGTGAACTCGTCGCCGAGAGCGACACGTCTGGCCGCCTCGAGATCACCGTCGTCTGGCCGCCCGATGTCGCCGAACGTGCGGAAGCCTCGGCTGCTCGGTTCGCCGACTCCATCAAGGCCGCGCTCGATGCTGCCTTCGCCGCCGTCGCCGGCCGCCCCGACTATCCGGACTCGCCGCCAGTGCTGCCCCTCTGCGACTCGCGTGCGGCGTTCGACGCGATACGTCAAGGCGGGGTGCTTCGCCGGCTTCGGCCTGACCAGGTCGAGATCGTTGAAGCCATCGAGCCCTTCTGTGTTCCGGACAACGACGGCCTCGACGGGATCCGCGTGGCGATGGCTCAGCTCGCAGCGATGACCGGGCCCCGTGACCCAGCATCGCCGCGGGTCGCGCTCTGGGCCTGCAACATCCGCGCCGAGTACCTGACGAGAAACCCCGACAGCTGGGTGAACTCGGCCTTGGTCGAAGACGGTGTGGTGGTCGACCGTCTCACCATCGACCGCATCGAATGCGGAGGAGTGACACCGGGCGAGCTGAGGCCGAAACCCAACGTCGGCTACCTGCCCACCTTCAACGACGAGCCCTTCCCGGCGGATCCAGGCGACTCGCTCATTGAGCGTGCGAACGCGCTGATCCGAATCGCCGAGACATTCACAACCGCGATGAGTAAGTCCCAGGACCTCGACGAGATGAGGCGCCGCGCCGGAGGGTCCGTAGGCACGCGCCTCCAGCCCAGCCCACCGACTCAGTGGGCCGAGGTCGACCTCGCCTCGGTGCCCGACGGCGTCGAGATCGGTGAGGCTCTGGCTCGCTCCGATGTAGGGATCGGAACCCTCACGGATCCCGGCGGGGCCGTCTCGGTTCTGATCGCCGCCGACGGCAAGGTGTACGCCAGACCGCTCCCGCCCGCGCTGCCCCTCGCAGCGGAGCTCACCACCGGAATCGCGGCCGAGAAGGCGACCCTGACTGCAGCCGCGTCCTGGGGGCTCCCCGACTTCGTGTTCGACCCCCGGGTGGTTGACAAGGGCAATGCGTCACGGGAGATCGGAGATGGCACGATCATCGTCGACAAGCGGGCCATAGCGCTCCAGGTCAAGGCACGTGAGAGCAACTCGGACACGCCGGAGCGAGCTGTCCAGTGGGCGACCAAGAAGGTCAAGGAGGGCGCCAAGCAAGCGGCAGGCACCATCCGCTCCCTCACGTCGGAACCTGTCGAACTCGTAGACGGGCGCGGACGCCCGTCGACGGTCGACGGTGCTGCACTCGACTGGATCCGTGTTGTAATCCTCGAGCACCCCGACAACCCCGTGCTGACGGTCGAAGCCGACGGAGAAGAGGACGTGCCGACTGTCCCGATCCTCCGGCGTGACTGGGACTTCCTGTTCGACCACCTGAGGTCGACGTCGTCGGTCGTCGACTATCTGTTCCGAGCAGCTGCCGAGGCCAGCCACCGCGTGGGCCAGGAGCCGGCCCGGTACTTCGAGTTCGCCCAGGAGGACGAGGCCTCCGCACGGCGTGACCCGGGCCCCTGGCCGGTTGGACTCGGGCAGCGGCCCATGTCCTACCCGCTCCTCCCGACCGCTCCACCAGATCACGCCGACGCCCAAGGCCACTCGATGTACCGCCTCGTCCTTGAGGAGATTGCAGTCGCAGCGCTCTCCGGCGACGAGGTCGAGCGCCGCCGGATCCTCGCCCTCCTCGACCGCTACCCGGTCGCCGACCGGGCAGAGCTGGGTCGGCTGCTGCTCGACTACCTCGATGACGTCTCGACCGCACCCGATTCGTCCATGTGGCGCTTCCGGCGGATCATCCTTGAAGAGGGCGGACTGCACCTTGCGTTCGGAACCTGCAGCACCTTCTCCGAGCTGCACAAGGAGGCGTTCCGTCGGTACGCCACCCTCCGTCACCACGACCTCTGGGCTGACAGCCGGCCCGACGGGCCAGACGAGGTGCTCACCATCGGCGTCCTCCTGACGCCGCGCTACGACAACCACAGGCTGTGGGACACGACTCTCTATGGGATGCAGGGCGACCTTGGCCTGCTTGCTGAAGACATCGAGCTGATGCGCAGGCTTTGGCCCAACACGCCCTCCAAGTGACCCTCTACGTCTTCACCCGCCAGCGTTCTGACCTTACGGTCGATCTCCATCCCCGTGGGTGAGACCTGAGCCGCTCAGGTTGATTGCCAGCGCTGGTCGCCGCTGGCCAGTGGCACGCGCCCGAGCGGGTGACGCCGGAGGCGCTGGCCCTTCTACGCGGCTGGCCCGGGGCCAGGCCGGGGGTACCCTGTACCGAACACAGCATCGCCCGAGGAGCCGGAACCATGACTGGCAACACCGCTGACAAGCACGAGACTCCGCCGGCGCCGACCACGGTCGCCGAGGTGTTGCGCGATCTCAAGCCGATGGGTGACTTGCGCCAGTTCGTCATCGACGACCTGACCTCGGACGAAGAGGACGAGTTCTTCCGCATCCTCGAGGATGCCTGAACCCATGGCTTCGGCGGTCGTCGTCGACACGATGATCGCGAGCGCCTGGCTCGGTCAGAAGCACTCCGACCGCAAGGCGCGATGGACCCCGCTTCTCGAACCGGCCATCTGGGTGCTGCCATTCACCGTCGTCGCTGAGATGCGCTTCGGTGCCGAGGTGGCCGGGTGGGGAGCCCGTCGCCGTGCAGTTCTGGATCGGCTGGTCGCCCGCGCCGGCATCGTCCCTCCACTACCAGACGTGTCGGACGCCTACGTCGACCTCCGCACCTGGTGCGTGTGTTCTTCGGCGGCGTGTTCGCGACGGTGATCCCCGACAACATGAAGATCCGCCTCGGCCGCAAGCGGCCGCGCCGCAGCCGACCGTGACGCTGGGGCGGACTGCCATCGATTCTGCTAACGCGCGCTGGTGGGACGAGCGGGTCCGAGATCATCGGGTCGGTGCCCGACTGTGAGCTCCAGGAGCGAGTCGATGCCCGCCACGGGTTCTGCGACCTGGTTGAAAGTGGTGCCGTCGCGGCCGCCCTCGACGTGGCGCTTCCGTCGGGCCAGCTGAACTCCGAGCGTCGACCGCCCGACCACGGAACTTGGGCATGCAAGCGAACTCCGGCGCGGCGTCAGTGCTGCGTCAAGGGCAAAGCGTTTCCCCGAGCCTGAGTTCGGCGGTACAAAGGTGTCACAATGAGCACAGACGAAGTCGCGGCAGCAGTCAGAGATCGACTGGGCCCGCTGTACGAAGAACTCGTTGCGGTGATGATCGACTTGGGAGTCTCGCCCCTCTACCTCTCGAGCGACCGTTGGGATCGTCTCGTCGACGTGCGAACCCGTGCGTTCGATGCACTTCACGTCTGGTCGGCTGATGATCCGGCAGGGTTCAAGGCCGTTGCGAGCAAGGTGCCGACAGAGTTGCAGTCCGACGACGACGCGACGTCTTTGCTCGAGGCGGCTACCCAGACCGACTTCTTCGTGATTGCCGACTCCACATTCCGCCCGCCCACCGCAGAGGACCGTGCCTTCGCGTCAGCGCCTGGGCTGCTAGAGCGTCTGGACGCCGATGGCCTCGTGTTCCTGGATGGACTGAATGCCCAGCCGCATGGCCTCCTCCATGGAGACCGTTCGTTCCACTACCACCAACTTCTTCGACGATCATTCATGTCGAACGTGAACTACGAGCTAGTCGGCACGCTTACCGGAATCGCGGCTTCAAGCTCGGTACGCGTTCGGGTAGCCCTCGATGAGCGTCGTGTGCGCTATCGAGCGGAGCACGACGCGATTCTCGAGCGGGACCATTGGTATGGCCCACCACTCGACGACGCGGTCCTGGATGATCTGCATTCGTTGCTCGGTGAAACTGTTCACGGCGATCCTCGCGAAGGAAGGTCATCCCATCACCCGTACGTCGCGACCTTCTTCCACTGGACTCGAGGAACAGGCAGGGAAGACTTCTACAAGACTGTTGAGATCGAGGAATTGGTCGCGGTGGCCCAGGACGAAGACGGATTGGTCTTGGCCCGGTACCTGCACGCCATCCGCGACACACAGCGGCGGGTGTTCATCCACTGCGACGGGGCGGTCAAGGCGTACGAGCGGGCGAGCTACCCGCGTTTCGTCAAGGACTTCCGTGAGCGGGAGCGTCCGGCTCACTACCGCAAGGTGTTCCGACTCGATGGTGAGATTCGGACAGAACAATGGTCCAATGTGGTGGCACAGTGGTTCCGGGGCAACCTGCTCGTGAAGGAATACCTTTCCGGCCTACAAGTCCAGCAGTAGCCCACTGAATCCAATCGTTCCACCCGCTGTAGAGCGCCACGCTGGTTGAGCATGTGTGCGACAACGCGGGCACGACATGGCGGGGACGGGTCCTGGTCGGCGGTACCGTCGGGGAGGGACTCGATCCCATCGTCCCAGACCCCACCAGCGAGGAACAGATCTACCGGGCTGCCACGATCGCCTGGGAGTTCTTCCATTGATCGAAGGGCGGTCTCCTCGCCGTTGAAGCCGATCCTCGCAATCGTCGCCGTCCTCGGTGCAACCGTGCTCGGCGGGTGCTCATCCCCGCCGAGCCAGGTCGCAGGCCTGCAGTCCCGTCCGTTGGGGACCGCCATCGCCGAGGCAGGTGACCTCGCTTGGACCGACGACGGTCTGATCGCCGTCGGTGGGCTGACGGGGGCTCGGTACAGCCGTTACGACGATGACGATCGGGCGTTCCGGGACCAACCGCTCTCGTCGGACGACTGCGACCACATCCAGGGCCTCAGGACCGCGACCCCGATCGCTCCGGATCGGGTTGGTGGAGTCCTGGTGTGCAAGCCAGGCGAGCTGACCACGGACCAGGTCGTCGATGTACACATCGATTCCGGCGAGGCATCGCCGTTGCTCGGTGCGGTCCGCTACGGCGCCGATGCCATCGGGTTCTCGCCGGACCGCGACGAGGCGGTCGTCGGCCAGAGCTCAGGCGACATCTGCGCCTCGGTCCGGTGGCTGGGGCCGGCCGGGGAAGAGGTGCGAGACGTCGAGGTCGGGGACGGGCAGGACACGTGGTCGCTGGCCGCGATGTTCCGGGCGTCGGATGAGCAGGACCGCCTCTTGAGCCAGCCGACCTACGACGTCGATGCGTACCCGAACTGCGAGGACGCGGGTGGGCTGGCTCGCGAACCAGCGTGGTCGAGCCGGGATCAGATCGCGCTGTTCATCTCGCCCGAATCGCAACGACGTTCCGGCGCGGCCCGGATCAAGGCGTCGTTCGGCATCTGGGTCATGGCCAGCGACGGTCGCGACGGTCGCTTCGTCCTCGAGGACGTCACCTTCCCGGAGAAGCTCGCCTGGTCGCCCAACGGCGCGTGTCTCGCCTTCGTCGGGATGATCGACGGGACGTCCGGACTTTGGGTCAAGCAGCTGGCGAGCGACGATGTGCAGCTGCTCGTCCCGGACCACCACTGGTCGTTCGCGTGGAGTCCGGACACCGGGGAGATGGCCGTGGGTACCGCAGGGCTCGCCGGCCAGGTAGACGTGATCTCCGGACCCGAGCTCAGCAACCTCTGCTTCCGGTGATCGACCGCCAGCGCCTGGACGCCCCGCACGACGGTGCGGTTCCGACGGATCAGTCGGTGTCGTGCACCGGTCGTCGGCGATGGAGCGGCTCGGGCCCTCACCGACCCCCGAGCGCGTCACAAGAGCCAAAATTCTTTGCTGGACTCGGATGAGGGGTTTCACGGCGCCCTGGGAGACGGATCGTGGATGGCGAACGTCCGCTGTCCCGAAGTCAGCGGGTTGGCAGCCTCGCGGCGCGCGCTCCACTCGGCACGCACAGCGTCAGCCTGTTCCGGTCCAAGGTTCATGGCCTTGATCTCGGCCTCCAACTCCTCACGACTCAGCGACTCGACTGTTCGGCGCTGCGACGCGAACGTGACGTAGCGACCACTGTCGACGAGGTCCTTCTCGACGAACACCCCGTCGTAGTACCCGATGACAGCGCCCGAATCGTCATAAACGGGGCCGAGATCCTTTGCCTCGACCGGCGGACCACCCTAGAAGGTCGGTCCGCGCCATCTTCGAGGAGGGCGAGCCGATCTTCGAGACCTCGAAGATCCGCAGCCAATTTCATGTGCAGATCGCCGTCCGAGACCTGGCCGCTATCGTTCAGATCGAGGAGGTCACCTGGTGAAGCTCCAAGACCCCACCGCCCCGTACGAGGACGTGATCGGCCGACGCCGTCGAGCGAGCGCCGCGACCAGTGCGGAGTACTTCCGGCTCGGCGGTCGAGCACCAGGTGAACGGACCAGGCCCAGCGCTGGCCCGGTCGCCGTGCTCGGGGCAAGCGACTGGGCGTTGAGCGAGGAGAACGTCGAACGCACCGCCGCGTACCTCGGTGCCCTCGGCGGCCTGCTCGCGGACTTCGGCTACGACGTGTTCGCGATCACCGCGGTGCCTGATCTCGACGCGGTCCCAACGTTCGTGGGATGGGTGGGTGGCGAAGAGACGCCGAGTGAGTTGGCGCAGCTCGCCGCGTTCGACGCCTTGGGCCTGTCGCTCAGTCGCGGCGCCGCTCCCGACGACTCGTGGAGCAGGATCGAACCCGAAGGTCAGCCGACGTCGATCGAGTTCATCCGCACCGCGTTCGGCGAGATCCAACGCCTGACTGTTTCGACCGGCCGGTCATCGGTGAGCCCGATCGAGGCCGAAGCTTCTACCGCGTCTTCTACCGTGAGGAACGAAACCCCGCGACACGGGGTGGTACCGAATGGGAGGACCGATGCAGAAAGGCCCAGTTCAGAGGTACTGCCCGGTACTGGATGGGATAGGACGAACAGGCGATCTGGGGGCTCATAACCCGAAGGTCGCAGGTTCAAATCCTGCCCCCGCCACCAACGAAACAGCAGGTCAGGGCCCCGCCACCAGCGGGGCCTTCCTGGTCCAGAGGGTCCGTGCAAACGGATTGCAAACGAAAAGTCCGGAGGCGTCGTGGCCAAGGTCGTCGACATCGAGCGAGTGAGGGTCGATCGCCTCGCCGTCGACCTCCTGCCTGCGATCCGTGAGGCCTTCGCCGGGCAGGGCGTGCTGAAGGTCTCGACCACTGAGATCGAGGACGTCCAACGCTGGCGGCGGGCGGCCCGCTCGTGTGCTCGACAGCTTGGAGTCAGCTGTAGCACGTCGGTCTCGGCCGACGGGTCGTTCGCCTGGATCGTCGACACCTCGCCTGTGACCTTCCCCGATCAGGTTCGAGCGCGTCGTTCGATCGACCAGTTGTTCCGATAGGACTACCGGCCCGCCGAGTTTGTCGGGACCTGTGGGCTTGATTGCGGCAGACTCCGGACGTGGATACACCACCCCCGACTTCCGAGCCTTCCCGTCGGCTCATCGCCCAGAGGGTGCGGAACCGGGTCATCGAATACCTGGAGCTCGCGTCCTCTTTCGAGGACCAGCTCATGTACCAGCGGAACGTCGCTCATATCGGCGTGAACGTTGCGAGCGAGACGATCAACCAGTGGGAGGACTGGATTCCCGTGGACCCCCGGACTCATGAGTTCTCCGACGTCTACACAGCGGACGAGGTTCGTGCTGTTCGCGAGTATCACGTGGTCTGGAACGACGTAGCCGATCGAACACCGCCCGTTCTTCCCTGTCTGGAGGCGGTCCAGGAGCTTCCGGCGTGGGACGAGCTCAGGCAGGCGGCGCTAGCGGCGCTTGGGGTGTTTGAGCGGCGCGGGGCCCTTCCCGAGGACCGCGAGGTCTAGGAATGCGCGACGGGACAGGACGAGCGGTCGTGAGGGGCCGACCAATTTTGGGCTGACTCGGCGGGGCGCCTGACCGGAGGCGCGCACCTCACGCTGCCGTCAGCTCGACCTTGCGGCCGTCGGGGTCCTTCAGGACGACAACGCGTTCACCGTCACGGTCGACGATCGTGAACTGAAGACTTGCGTCACGGAACCGGCGCTCGGCATCCTCGATCGAGCCGATTCGGAGGCCGAGCCGAACGTCGCTCGTCGTCCCAGGCTCGATGTTGCCGAGTCCCGGATAGAACTCCATCACAAGGTCACCGACGTTCGCCGAGTAGTGCTTGGGTCCCTTGCCGTGCATCTCCGCTCGAAAGCGCAGGCCGAGAAGCTCGTAGAAGTGCCGGCTCCGTTCGAGATCCGGTGTGCGAATGACGACGAGTGAGACGATCGGCTTCACGAGGTCGGTCCAGACGGCGAGCCCACCGACGTCCTTAGGCTGGCACACCACCAGGTAGTCATCGGAGCGGGCCTCCCAGGCCTCGATGCCTTCGACGGGATGCGCTTCGAGGACCGAGCCGTTCTCGAAGGTGAGCAGGAGCTGTCCGCTCTTGAGTGCAATGGCGCGGGTGAGGGCGAGGCGGCGGAGTTCCAACGCTGGCTGCAGGGTCTCATGTTGATCGGGGTCGATGTCGACCGACTCGCCGTCAGACGTAGCGATAGTGAACGGCGCGGCCAGGCCGATGCTGAGCCCGTCAAGCAGCAACGTCAGACTCTGCCCGATCTGGATCCGTTCGACGAGCGCGCCCTCGCCGCCTAAGCCCCAGGCTTCGCCCGCATCAACCAGAGCCCGATGAGCCATGAGCAATGTCTACCGGATCGCGCCAACAGCGCCTCAGCTATCACCTCTTCGACGCTGGGGAGCCCCCGCTTCTCGGCAACCAGCGGGGCTCGGATGGGCGATCATTTGGGAGTGGAACACTTCGAGTCGATTCGGTGGCATCTGATCATCAAGAGCCGTCACCCCGAGAAGGTCGACGGCGTGCTCAACGCGGTTGGCAACGCGTTGGGACAGCCCCTTCGGGTCCTCGAGGCGAAGAAGTACTGGAAGGACAGCGTGCACAGCGAGGCCTTCGCCGAATCGCGTCTCGACGCAGACACCCCGGCCGACGCGGTGTTCGGGCTCATGCTGCAGGCGCGCCGGTTGGCGCTCCACTGGATGACGTTCGGCCCGTCCTCCTACGACGGCGACCGCTGGGAGTTCGAGTTGCTGTGCACAGACGGGTTCGTGGTTCCTCGACTCACGTGGGCGAACGCGATTGCGTGCAACTTCAACGCCACGGCGACTCCGCGCGACGTTCCGGCAGCAGATTGAACCCAGGTCTCGGGACGAGTCAGGGCCCTACCGCCAGGCCACAAGCGGAATGACGGAAGAGGTAGCGCCGACCGGTCTCGATCAGGTGTAGGCGACCGCTTCGTGGTTATCGCGCGAGTACCTCGCCACGGACCAGAACAGGGCGAGGTAGAAGGCGATGTCGGGATCGCGTCGCCAGAGCGGCACGTTGGGATCCTCGGATCGCTCCATCTCGTCGTGCCAGTCGTTGATCACGTAGCCCCGAGGGTCGAGCGGGGGGACCGACGCCAGCGGGAAGTCGATGATCTCCGCTATGACTTCCTGTTGCCGGAGGATGTCGATCGACGATGCGATCGTGAGCTGCTCTTGGTAGATCCCGGTCACGTCGGCGACGACGAGCAGACCCGAGAACTCGAGCGGTAGCCACAGGTCGGCGACGCCGGCTGGGAAGGCCTGGGCCTGTGCTCCCTTGGCCAACGGTGGGCACACCTTCTCGGTCTGGGGCTCGAGATCCTCGACGAGCTGCGTGAAGCTCGTGATGTCCGCGATCAGCTTCTCCTCGAAGCCCGCGCCTTCACCGTCGATCCGGCCAAGGCCTGGCAGTCCGGCGTCGGCGAGGGCTCTGTTGACGGCCTCGGTCCCGCGGCCGTTGCCCATATCGTCGAGCCTCAAAAGATCGAATGGAACAAGGTAGACGCCCATCGCGCAAGGCTAGGGCCGAGCCAAAGCATCGGCACGTATCGTTCAACGTGGCGATTACTCAAGTAACCAGGGCAGCGCTCACGCGAGATCTCGTGTCGCGCAGCTATTGGTGGTGGGGCGATCTCGACGAGCTCGACTTCCTCCGGCGGCTGTACAAGCTCGAGAGCCTGCCGTCTCATGACGACCGCTACAAGGATGCGCTCGGAGACTTCATCCAGCACCGGATCAACAACTACGACTGGGACGACGACTGGATCTTCGGCGACGATCGGTTCGGATTGGTCGGCAGCGGCGACGACCACTTCCTGCGGTTCCTTGCCGAGACCGTGCATCCCGAGGTGCGTAGCGAACGCGAAGAGGTGCAAACGATCGTTGCGCTGTACAACGAGCATCTTCGACTCGACGGCTACGAGCTGTTCCACCAGTCGACTATCTCGGGTCGGCCCGT
>Ga0335397_10008166_pt1 | contig 13208 bp, 8 predicted proteins | sample MAT04_FD_205740 | JGI IMG/M metagenome (GOLD analysis project Ga0335397, IMG submission 205740) | Freshwater microbial communities from Lake Fryxell liftoff mats and glacier meltwater in Antarctica - MAT-04 (spades assembly) (version 2) ...
GCAGCGCCTTCAAGATCTGTTGCCGCGACCACTACGGCCCCATCGCCTTCGCCACCGACATCCTCAGAAAAGTTTCCCTGGAGCTGGCACTCTCCCTCCTCGGCGATCGACCGTGGCTACCCGACCGTCTTTTATCTTCCTGAGAACTCCATCTTCCGCCTCCGCACCGGCTTCGTCACCTGGGATCGGAACGGCGTGGAACAGAGCTTGAACCTCCGCCCCGGCAACGCCTACATCCTCCCCTCGGGCTTCCGTGTCCAGATGGAAAAGCAGTTCTCCGGCCGCAATTGGCGTCTGATCGGCGCTCGCCCCAAAGGCACTCTCTGCCACAAACTCTGCACCGTCTATGGCGGTGGCAAATCCGAAATCTCCAAATCTATCTCAATCGCGATACTCCGCAGTCCTGTCTTCGTCCGCGACTTCCCCGCCGATATGGCTCAGGTTGCTGAAATCCTTAAAATGGATTTCTCCACGATCTATCGCAGCTGCCGCCCCATCCTCAGCACAGAGCGTTCCCTCGGCTCTGTCATCCAACTCCTCACCCCATCCACCGACTACAACGACTTCTCCAACAACTGGCTCCGTGGCCTCAAACAAACCGCCCGCCACCTCGTCTTCACCGTCAAGCGTTACTACCGCTCCGAGTGGGGTGACAATTGGGCCGAACACTTCACTGTCGATCACGTCAACGGCTACCTCGGCCACGAGTTGAAATTCGAACAGGAACCGCTCGTGAGTAACTATCTCCGCGTCGGCTTCGAACCCGATAACAGTTGGCGCATCTTCAAACTGCGACCCGATTTCTATCCCTCCATGAAGGTCCAGGTCGAAGACGACATCACCGCCTCAGCCGTCCTTCCCCGTGAACAACTCTATCGCCTCGACCCGGAGAACACCAACCTCAACGTCAAGCGCCTAACAAACGCGAAACGCTCTCCTTCCAACGCCCCGATGAAGCCATCCACCGCGGCAGCGACTAACAAACCGAATCCGACATGGCCAGCCCCAATACCTTCATCTCCAGCTAGGAACCTCTCACTCCAGCCAAGGTTACGGCCATGGTCGACCACATCACCGAGATGGACTGCATTAGTCCTCCCATGAAGCAACTTCTCGAAGACTTCGCCGCCAATGCAACCGGCGAGGCCTATGTTGTCTCCTCCACCAATCCACGCCTGGTCAACGGCAAGCCCATGCTGAACCCGCGTTGCCTCCAACGCCGTCCCGATGTCGCTGCCCCGCGCGAGTCCTACATAGCCGAAATCGTCGCGCGTCTCGAACGCGAAATCCCCTCAGGCAGCCCCGTCCAGTTCCCCGTCAATGCCGTCCTTGCCGGCCGCCGCAACAATCCCCCTGACCCCTCAATCAATCTCCCGGCTCTCGCCGTCTACGGCCCCATTCACTACCAGGAACTCCCAGAGCTTTTCATGGAGTTCATCTCCAGCCTCACCGGTAAATCCCCTGCCACTACTGGCTTCGGCAGCGAAGGCGCCCTCGCCCCCGTAGTCGATTGCAACAACGCCTTGGTCTCCTTCATCCTCACGCCTGCTAGTCCCGGAAATCTGATATCGCATGCGAGTCGCAGAAAGAGAACCCGGCTTTCTGCCAAGCCACAGCCGTCTCGAAAAGGTCGATGACTCCGAGGTCAACGGTCGCAAGGTTCTCGCCAGCCGCCTGGGCAACCGCATCACGCCACTATTTGTGGAACGCTTCCTAGGCCGTATGTTTGAGGTTCCCTGAGCCGTTTTCCCCGAAGAACTCCTCCGTCCGGAACTGCAGGACCCTTCCGTGTTCGCCGAAGGCATCGACGCTATTGTCGAAACCCATCGCCGCGTAGCGCAGAACTACTTCGATGACGGCAGTGTCGAATTTGCCTGCCCGCCCCTGAAAGCACTCCTAAACATCATGGCCCACGGCCATTACAATGGGGCCGGGATCGACGACCCGGCATTCCGCAACCTCTTCACCAGGGATTCTCTTCTAGCCAGCGACTCGTACCGAGCTCGCCTTGAGGCCAAGCAGCGCGTCGACCAAGCCCTCTGGGCCCGCCACATCGCTGCACTCAACGCTTTCTCTACCGAAGGCGGCACCGGAATCGACCTGCCCAGCAGGCCCGCGTCAACTCACCCGCTTATCTTGCGAACTCACCGGCACCATCGGCGCAGACCCGTCGCAAGCCCTCTAAAGAATGCCTTTCGATTGCAGGCTGATCTCCGGTTCAGCCCGGCAAGCCTCGCTCAGCGCTGCCATTTGCATAGAGTCAGCTTCCGGTTGCGACTTCGAGATTTGTGAAGCAATCACATAGAGCGGGCGATCCTTCGAGGCTTCAAAGATTCTCCCGACATATTCTCCAAGTACACCGATGCTAATTAGAATTGAGCCACCCACCAGACAATTCACCACCAGCAACGAAGTCCAGCCGGGCACAACAAAAAGTCCGAGCATGATCCTGGCGATTGCGTTAATAGCTTCGAGAACACCAACTCCGGCAATCAGCACTCCAAGAGCAAAGCTAAGTCTGAGTGGCGTAGGCGAGAACGAAACCGCTGCCGTCCAGGCAAACTGCAGCATTTTGCGCAATGGATACTTGGTCGTACCAGCCACCCGCGAATCCCGCGCATAAGGGACAAAGGCTTGCGGAAAACCAACCCAGGCCACCATCCCCCTCAGAAAGCGATGTGTCTCTCGCATAGACAATAGTGCATTCAGGCATTTCCGCGACACTAGCCGGAAATCTCCTACATCAGCCGGAAGGTCGGGATGAATCAGCGTCCGCATGATTCGGTAAAAGCCCCACGCAGTAGCACGCTTAAAAGCCGTCTCACCAGCCCTGGAGACGCGTTGCCCGTACACCACGTCGTAGCCCTTGCAATACTCATCGAGCATCTGCGCGATCACCTCCGGTGGATCTTGCAGATCCGCATCGATCAATACGATCGCCCCGCCACTAGCCTGGTCGAGACCTGCGGTCGCCGCCGCCTGATGACCAAAATTACGAGCCAGGTTCAGCACACGCACCCGCGAATCCTGTTGAGCCCAATCCACCAGTACACCCAAAGACTGATCAGAGCTCCCGTCATTCACCAGAATCACTTCCGCAAGACATGGCAGGGTATTGAGAAACGCCCCAAGCCGCTGCCGCAAAAACGGCAAGGCTTCTTCTTCGTTATATACAGTGACAACAATGGAGAGCAGTCTCGGGTGAGGCCGGGCCTCAAGTAAATGGGCCGATCGCCGAACCTGCATCACAATGCTCCAATTCTTTCAAAGAGCATGTACTTTTCGCTCTGATCCAGCAAATGCCAGCCACTGTTCACATTCAATAACGAACTCAAGGGGCCATCTTCCGGCACAAGCACAAGGTCGAATCGATTTTTGTCCAGCAGCTCGCGCCACGGCTTCAGCCCGCTGCGGATCGCCAGATACTCATCCCCCAGTGCAGGGCCATAGTAGTTGTGACGGCTATCGAAATACACCTTCTGCCTCGGGTAATTGCGAAAGATCAGATAGTCAGCAATCTGGTCTGCAGCAAAGACACGGCTGGTCGCGATCCGGTCCGCATGCTTCTCAATGAACTTCACCGGCACCATAGTTTCAGGAATTTCAGTTGGCCAATTCAGGCCAGGCATGAAGAGTAGGACCACTACGACGGCGGGGATAAAGAGGCTCGTTCCTGCCATCATTGGCGTCAGTTGCCTGGTGACATCATGCAGGATCGTAACTATGGATGACTTCCTGCGTCCAGCCGCAATGGCGTCCCAGCCCAGACTCAGCTCGACAGCAAGGATTGGCGCGACAGCCAACATGAAAATCGTCATGTGACGCACTGAGGTGAGCGAACAGTAGCCAAGAAAAAGGATCATCAACGAGTCAGCCAAATTCCTCTTTCGTACCAGAGACGAAATCACCGCCAGCCCCGCAAACAGCATCAGCATGCAGTTCAACATTTCCTCTGAGGCAAAGCGGGGAGACTGAAATTCTGTCACATTCGCATTCGTCCACGGAGACGTCAAGAATTCAATGATGTGCGCGTGAAGGTGGTATCCATAGGGATTCACTAGAGTTGCCGCCGCAACAGCAAGCCCAAGCAGCGTCAGTTGTATCGCCTCGCTCCGCCTCGCAGACCGCAACTCGACATAACAAATCGCCTCCAACGTGCAACCCACAACTCGAACACCAAGCAAGACCAGGAATATGAAAAAACCGCCGTGAAGGTTCGCCCAAAGCGCAGCCAAGGGAACCAGCACCCAGACAGCATAACGGCTAGTCGAGTGCCGATTTCGGTCCAGAATCCAGAGGGCCACGCTCAAAAAGAGCAGCGTGAACAGGTGTGGCCGGGCATGAAAGTGAATCGAGCTGGCTGTTGCCGCAACCAGCGTTGTCACAAGCGCAATCATGCCATTGGCACCCTTGACAATCGAGAACTTCAGCAGCACGGTTAGATAGAGGGTGATCAACACCGCAGCCAGAGCCGAAATCCCCTTCAATCCTGAAAGTCGATAGACGCTAGCCAGAATTACTTCAGAAAGCCATTCAAAGGCATACCAGGGTTGTCCTACCTTGGAAAACGAAAACGGGTCCTGATGCGGGACACTCCCGGTAGTCAGGATGATTTCACCGATGCGCGTGTGAAACCACGTGTCCGCGTCAAGAAGTGTCCTGGACCAACCCACCGGGCTCACGGCAAAAAGCCAAACCAGAAGCACCAGGAAAAAGAGATCGGATAGCGACGGTCGCAATAGTGCCGGAGCCTGTTGAGTGGAGGCGGGATGTGGGATTTCAGTAGTCAATAGACGCTCCAGCGCTAAGGGAGATATCGACCGAATCGGGATATGACTTTAGTCCTAAGGGGCTCGTTTGATACCTTGAGGCATGTGGGAATCTGCAGTGGTTGTGGCCATTATGACGCTCGGAATTGACCCGGAGGCCGGAATCAGCGAGAGTCTGGCCCTGCAACGAGCCGATCAAATTGCTAATTTGCGCTACTCGCTGGATCTTATGGTCCCAGTCGCCAAGACCGAGCCGTTGATTGGCAAAGCCCGTCTGCAGTATGAACTCAGAGACCGCAGCACCCCGGTGGTGCTTGATTTTGCGCCTGGGGCGGCGAATGTGGTGCGGGCCAGCGCCGAATTTAAGGCCGTGAATGGACATCTGGTCTTCCCGGCCGGGACACGCGAGATCGAGATTGAGTTTCGACTGGGCGATGCGTCGCTGAATCGAAACCCTGACTTCTTCTATTCCCTGTTTGTGCCGGCACGGGCGCACCTCGCGATTCCTTGTTTTGACCAGCCGGATCTGAAGGCTCGCTTCACTGTGAAGATGTCGGTGCCGGAGGGTTGGCAGACCTTGTCGAATGCGGATCTGGGTGTCGAGACGCAGCCGCTCTCGACTTATCTTCTGTTCTTTGGTGCTGGCAAGTTTCAGGTGGAGACGGCTGAGATTGCTGGACGTAAGTACCGGATGTTCCACCGGGAAACGGACGCGAAGAAGGTAGAGCGGAATCGCGAGGCGATCTTTGATCTGCATGCGCGGGCGGTCACTTGGATGGAAGACTACACCGGAGTCCCCTACCCTTTTGGCAAGCTCGACTTCATGGCGCTGCCCTCCTTTCAGTTCGGCGGGATGGAACATGCCGGAGCTATCAGTTACAACTCTTCGGGCGTGTTTCTGGAAGAGTCGGCTACGCAGGCGCAGAGGCTGGGCCGGGCTAGTGTGATCTCTCATGAGACGGCGCATATGTGGTTTGGTGACCTCGTGACGATGAAGTGGTTTAACGATGTCTGGCTCAAAGAAGTGTTTGCGAACTTCATGGCGGCGAAGATTGTCAATCCTTCGTTTCCAGAGCTGAATCATGAGTTGCGGTTTTTTCTGAGCCATTACCGCTCGGCTTATAACGTAGACAGGACGCAGGGGGCAAATGCGATCCGGCAGAAGCTGGAGAATCTGAACGAGGCCGGCACTATGTACGGGCCGATCATTTATCAGAAGTCGCCCATTGTGATGCAGCAACTGGAGACCATGCTTGGCGAAGCAAAGTTTCGCGCAGGGCTTCAGCGATACCTCAAGAAATACTCCTTTTCTAACGCCACCTGGGATGACTTACTGGCTGTCTTTGGCACAGACCTTATGGCCTGGAGCAAGACCTGGATCGATACTGCAGGCCGGCCCAAGGTGACTAAGACGCGAACCTACGAGGGCTTCGTCCTGCCGGATGGGTATGGCGAGTATCATCTGGACGCCAAGAGCAAGACCTACCTGCTCGCACATCTGCCCGAGATTTCCGACCCGCTGGTGCGGGCTCAAGCCTGGTCTGCTTTGTGGGAAGACCAGGTGGATCTTTTTGAGCTGGCCTTGAAGGCCATTCCTCTTGAGACTGAGGAGTTGATTCTGACTCGCCTACTGGGCGACCTCGAGCGACTGATGTGGCGGCACCCGAATGCGCTACCACGGGTTGAAGCCTTGTTGCGACAGGGCATGGACGCGGCCAAGAATCGCAGTATTAAGTCGGCCTACTATCAGGTGTACCGCAGCGTTGCGCCTGTCGAGTGGCTTGAGAAAGTCTGGCGCAAACAGATTACTATCGCCGATCTGCCACTGGCTGAGAACGACTACACGCGGCTGGCAGCGGAGCTGATGATTCGCGGCGTTGACGTCCGGGCTGAACAATTGGCCCGGATCGAGAACCCAGACCGTAAAGCCCAATTTGCTTTTGTGATTCCAGCGCTGGAGCTGGACGGCTCGGCATTTTTCGAGCAACTCAAAGATGTCAACAACCGTGGGCATGAGCCTTGGGTGCTCGAAGGATTGAGTTATCTGCATCACCCTACCCGGGTGGCTGCGAGCGAGAAGTACATTCTGCCGAGCCTGCAATTGCTGCGTGAGATCCAGAAGACCGGTGATATCTTCTTTCCGCAGCGCTGGATGGGGGCGACACTCAGTTGGCACCGGTCAGCAAGCGCAGCAGCTACGGTGAAGCAGTTTTTGGCCGGGTTGCCGAAGGATTATCCAGAGCGGTTGCGGATGACTATTTTGGTTGCAGCCGATGAGCTGCTACGCGCGCAAGCGCCTCCTCGATAACCGGCACCTTACGAATGGCGAGGGCACGTTCGTAATAGGTGGCGGCGAGTGGGTAGTCTTGAAATTCGGCAGTGACGCCGGCGAGGGAGACCAGAGCCTCGAAGTGGTTGGGCTGGATTTTGAGGGCTTCGTTCAGGAGGTCGCGCGATTCATCGAGAGTCCTGGCAAGACGAGCGGAGCCGACCAGAGCATCAATGCTGCGACTTGCGGCTAGCGCGCGTTTGAAGCAGGTGCTGGCGCGGGGAAGATCTTGGGCGAGCAGGTATTGGCGACCGATAGCGGCCCAGTCTGCACCGGGAAACTGCGGGTCGGCGGGCGGGTCTGTGGGGCTGAGCTTGGCGATATTGATCACATAACCGGTGCGAAAGCCATCCACCTCAACCAGCAGGGTGTATTCGCCGGGCAGGAGGTAGACACGCTGAGTGTAGGTGAATGGTTTCGTTGCTTCGAAATTCAGTTTGTTGGTGAAGGATTCCAGGTCGCGGATTTCTACTGTGATGGAGTTGCGGGCCTTACCGGTGAAGGTTAGATCGATGGCAGGAATCTTGTTGGCCGTCTGGAATTGTCTGGTCTCCAGTTTGGGCCGCTCACCTTCGAAGCGGACGCGCGAGGAGGCGGTTCCGGTGCGGGTTCTTGAGAGCATCTCGCGGGGGCTGGAGGCGAGGTAGAGGATCTCGGAGTTAGCGGAATTCTTGATACCACGACCTACGCCGATAGCCGCTTCGAGGACATCCATTTCGGCTGGCGACAGGTTGAGGCGTTCCTTGACGTCGGTCTCGGTGATGATGTCGTTGACCGGAAAGAGACCACGAGTGCCAGCGTTCGGGATCAGCAGAGCGCGGATGGTATTGAGTTGAGGCGAGTAGAGCTTACGCCGGTCGCCGTAGAAGAGGAATTGTACCCGCGAACTGGTCTGAAGGCCGGGGACATGATCGTAGGCCCAGATCTCGGTTGGATAGAAGATGCGGCTGGAGGGGAGTTTGCCGATCGCAGTGGGGGGGCCGAGGGCGAGGTAGAGACGGCCTGCATCGGTGTTGGCACCGGAGCCGGCCTGGCCTGAACCAAAGGCGTTGTCGATGTGTTCGACACGGGCGATGTACTCAGATTCGGTGATGGATTTAGAGGACCAGAAGCCCGTCCGGAAGACCTCGCGGGCTTTCTCGTCTGTCAGGGAGGAGTAGAGGGTGCGCTCGTCTTTCGACATTACGGGCTCCACCCGCCGGAGCCAGAGGTCTGGCGTCACAGCTAAGAGGAGGAGACAGTAGAGCGCTGTCATTTTAGAAGTCTAACCTTGCCGAGAATTGCAGCATGCGTGCTGCGTAGGCCAAGTTGGAATTAAAGGCGGCGCGGCCATAGCTGGCAATGCCGACGTTGGTGTTGTAGACGCCGTAGTTCTGGTAGTTCAAGACGTTGAAGACCTCGAAGGTACCGGTAGCGGTGAACTTCTCTTTGATGCGGAAGCCTTTATTCAAGCGCCAGTCCAGACGGTTGATAGCGAGACCGCTGAGTGAGTTGCGCTTGACGTCGGTGAAGCCTGGCGCTCTCGATGGGGAGAGAAATGTTCTGTCGATGAAGGTGTTGGCTGTGGACAGGAAGGTGCGGTTGTTCGTGCCGACATAGGCGAAGGGGTTGGTGGGGCTTAGCGAACGGAAAGCGTTGCCTGAGCCGAAGTGGTAGAAGAGGCTGGAGGACAAGCCGAAGGGCAGTGAAAGGTTGCCGTCAAAGTTGAGCGTGTGGCGCTGATCGTCGAGTGAGCGAGCCCATTCATCGGCAAGATTGAATTGATTATTGACATAGGTGAATGCTCCGTCTGTCGAGTCTTTGAGTTTTGAGAGGGTGTAGGAGGTGCCGAGTTGGAAGCGATTGCCGAAGCGGCGGGTGACTTCAAACTGGCCGCCGTAGTAGATGGCACCGCTGGAGCTGGGGGTGGTGAAGTTGAGGATCTGACCGAAGCGGGGATCGGGGCGGCCGGCAGTGGCAGGTACAGCTTGAAAGCCGGTGACGGGGTTCAGGAAGAGGTTGCGATCCTGACGGACCCATTCGTTATAGACGCGCCAGTAGACGAAGTCTGCAGAGACGGTCCAGTTGGATTTGAACTGGTGCTCGCCGCCGAAGGAGGACTGGAAGGAGAAGGGCGTCGTGGCATTTTTGTCGAGGACCTGGACGTTCTGGATTGGCGTGGGGGCTTTGCCGGTGACGAAGTCCTGGCCGTTGATTCCGCCGAAGGGGTTGGAGAGGTCGATCGATACTGTGGCACTGCGATTAACGCTGGCCTGGATGGATTTTTCACCGTTGAAGATGGACTGGTTGATAACCTGGTTGGCTTGGATGTCGGCGAAGTAAAGACCGGTACCGCCGCGGAGGACCGTCTTGCGATCACCACGCAGGTCATAAGCGAAACCGAGGCGGGGGGCAATGTTGCGATTCTGGCCACCGCGTGGAAGAACTACGTTGGATTTGAGGGTGGGCGTATTCCAGATGCCGATGTCGTTGTCGTAGCGGACCCCAAGGTTGACGGTAAGCTTCTTTGAGACCTTCCAATCGTCCTGCACCCAGAAGCCGAGGACATTGCGGGGCACGTTGATGTCGAAGTTGCCGAAGCCTTGCACATAGCTATTGGTGAGGGCGGAGAAGGCGGGGATGTTCCAGGTTTTGGGGTCGTTCCAGACGGGCACTTGAGCAGCGAGGTTGGCAGGTGCGGCGGAGAGCGGGTTGGCCTGGCCGCGGATGTTCTGCTGGAAGAGGCCAGTGTGGTTGTTGGAAAGATATTCGCCGCCGAATTTGACGGAGTGGGCAGCCTTCATCCAGTAGAGATCGTTGCGCAGCTGGTGGGTTTTCTGATCGAAGATCTGAGGGAAGTTGAAGGGTCCGCCGATGGTGGCGGCGCCGGGGATGCGGATCTCAAGGAAGTCCACGTATGGAGTGTTGGACCACTGGAACTTATTGAAGCCGTATTTGATCTCTGAGACCAGGGTGGGGGACATCGTCCAGTTGTAGCTGAGGAAGAGGCTCCAGTTGTCGCGGGTTTGTTTGGCAGCCTGTGAGGGGTGTGAGGTGCCGGTGACGTTGCCGAAGGGATTGCGCCATTCAGACTTATTGAAGCGGAAGGACAGGCGCTTGGAGGCGCTCTGTTGATAGTCGATGCGGGTGAGGTAGGTGTTGGTCTGGAAGTCGTTCTGGAATTCAAAGCGTTGGCCGGTGAAGCCGGTGGGGGTGAGGACGACAGTGGAGGGCTGGCGTTCGCCTTCGTAAGCACCGAAAAAGAAGAGCTTGTCTTTGATGATGGCTCCGCCGATGGTGCCGCCGAATTGCTGGTTCTTGAAGGGGAGGACGCGCTGGCCAATCGGGTCTGCGGCGTTGAAGCGATCAGAACGGAAGAAGCCATAAGCAGAGCCGTGGATTGTGTTGGTGCCCGACTTGGTCTGGGCATTGATCTGGATCTGTGCAGAGCGACCGAGGGTGGCATCGAAGCGGTTGGTGATGACCTGGAACTGGGCCATAGCTTCGCGCGAGAACTGGGGCTGGCCGAAGCCGGTGCCGGCGGCGTTTTGGGTGACCTGTTGGCCGTCGACGTTGATCTGGAAGCGGCCCTGGCTGCCGTTGCCAAGCGGGACTGTAGAGACGGCGTTGACGGTGACACCGGGGACGAGGAGCGAGAGTTCCATCCAGTTGCGGCCGTTGAGCGGGGTATTCTTCATGCGGCCCGGGTCTACGTTGCCACCGACTTGCGAGGAGTTGACATCGATCTCGACAACGTCTTCTTTGACCTCGATGGTGCTTGAAGCGGCTGATGGCTTGAGGGCAAAGTCTGAGGTGGCAGACTGGCCGACGAGCAGATTGATGGTTCGTTCGGCCGGGGTGAAGCCTGGGACTTCGACGCGTACTTTGTAAGTAGTGGCTTGAAGGCTGGGGAATGAGTAAGTCCCGCTGGCTGAGGTGATAGCGGCGGCAGTTGCGCCACCGTCAACTGGGATGAGGCGTACGGCGGCACCCGAAATTACGGCGCCGGATTGATCGGAAACGGCGCCACTGATTGCAGTCTGTTGAGCGAATACGGCAAGACCGCTCGCGCCCACTAAGAGGGCGAGTCTGAGAAACAACATTGGGTTAGGCTCCTACTTTTTAGCTGCTACATCGAGTAGAAGATTGGTGATCATCTTCAGACCCGACACGAGCGAATCAATGGGTACTCTTTCGTCGTTACCGTGCATGCGTGTGAGGTCTTCTGCAGTGATCGGATACGGATAGATTCCGTAGACGGGGACACCGCGGGAGCGCCAGGCGTATGCGTCGGTACCGGCTTGAAAGAGGTAGGGCGTGACGAGGGCCTCTGGATAGGTGAGTTTGGCGTGCTTGGCCAGGGCTTGGTACAGCTCGGTGGTAATAGGGGACTCGGGGATGGGCTTGCTGCGGCGTGCTGCTGCCGCGGCCATGGCCTTCTCCTGTTCTGGAGTCAGAGTGGCGTTGGAGAGACGCATGGGCGCCTCGAGGACTTCGACCATCGGGTCGTTGATTACGGTCTGGAGTTCGTCGATCAACTCGCCGGCAGTTGTGCCGGGGATGGTGCGGAAATTGAAGGTGGCGTCGGCCGAGCCGGGGATGACATTGCCACGGAAGCCGGCGTTGAGAAAGACTGGCGCGATGGTGTTGCGCATGATCGAGTGGAGGAGGACGTTTTGGGAGATGGCCTTGTCGGCGGCTTTGACTTTCTCCGGGTCGTCGGAGAGGACGAGGTTTTTAAAGTGTGTCTTGAGGGGTTCCGCAGAAACTTCGCCGAGGGTGAGGAAGAACTTTTTGGTTGAGTCGTTGAGCTTGGGTTTGGTGTCGTAAGCGCCTACTTTGGCGAGGGCACGGGAGAGGCGGAAGATGGCGTTATCGGCCAGCGGCATGGAGCTGTGGGTGGAGGTGCCTTTGGCGCGGATGAGGATGTTGAGGCCGGACTTGTCGGCAGTGGAGATCGAGACGTAGCGGACTTTATTTGAGTTGTCTTCTTTGACGATCCAGCCACCTTCATTGAGCGAGAATTCGCAATCGATCTTCTCCCAGTGGCGTTCTGCGAGCCAGCCGGTGTTGTAGAGACCGCCTTCTTCGTCGGCTTCGGAGAGGAGGATGATGTCGCGATCGAGGGGGATCTTCTTGTTGGCTATGTCGAGGGCGGCCTGAGCGAAGACGGCGAGTCCGCCTTTGACGTCGATAGCACCGCGACCGAGAATGTAGCCGTCTTTGATGACGCCGGCGAAGGGATCGACGCTCCACTTTTCGCGCTCAACGCCAACGACGTCAGCGTGGCCGGCGAGGAGGATGGGTTTCTTGGTGCCGTTGCCACGAAGGCGGGCGATGAAGTGGGACTTGCCTTTTTGAGGGGTCTGGATGATGTCGACTTCAAAGCCGGCTTGCTTGAAGATGGGGGCGAGGAATTGGCCGATCTGATCTTCGTTGCCGGGAGGATTGGAAGTGTTGATCTTGATGAGATCGATGAGGAGCTTGGCGACAGGCGGGAGGGGCTGGTCGGACTGGGCCGGTAGGAGGGTGGCCAAAAGAAGGATAGCGATTAGAAGACGCACGTAGAACCTCGAGTGTTTGATCTGCTCAGGCTTGGAGGTTGTGGCGCACGAGGCCTTACTACGGGAAACGTTAGAGTATGACGCCGGGTTGAGGATTGTCAATACGTTTTTGTTAGAGGGGTTATTGGAGAGCATGGTGGGGGTTTCTAAGCGGCCAGATGTAAAGAGTTTAGACCCAAATTGGTTTCGTTCCTGATTTTTCGATCCTGACAGGCTTCGAGTCGGCGTTGGGTGCGCTGGAAGAGGTTGGCGAGGCGGATCTCGTGGGCCTCCTGGCGGGCGAAGGAGGGCTTCTCGTTTTCGAGCTTTTCAAAGGCAAGGAGGGTGAGTTGGGCAGCGGGGATTGGTTCGGTTGAGTGGGAAACAGAGTCGATGGCGTTATCGATGCGGAGCTGGATGAGTTCGCTGACGCGGTTGCGACGCCAGGCGGCGGCGATGAGGACTTTGAGGTTTTCGAGCTCGGAGGGAGTGGAGGGTTTGAACTCGTCGATGAAGGATTTGGAGAAGTTCTCGAAGGTGCCGGCATCTTCGGTTTTGATGATGAAGTTATGGCTGTAGAGGCCGTGA
>Ga0335397_10008168_pt1 | contig 13207 bp, 17 predicted proteins | sample MAT04_FD_205740 | JGI IMG/M metagenome (GOLD analysis project Ga0335397, IMG submission 205740) | Freshwater microbial communities from Lake Fryxell liftoff mats and glacier meltwater in Antarctica - MAT-04 (spades assembly) (version 2) ...
GAGCCCGTTGAACCAGAGGAACTTCAGTTCCATCTTGGCGTAGCCAAACAGTGCGACCTGTTGGGTGGCGAAGTCGACGTTGCGCGCAAGGAACCATCCGATTGACCCGACCACGACTGCGATTGCCCCGAGCACGACGAAGGCGCGATCGCGGGCCGATCGGGGGCCCGCGAGAGCCGTGTCGATGCTCGGTGCCTGGTCGCGTGACGCGACCGCGAACAACATCAGGTGCAAGAAGAAGATCAGCACGTAGCTCCACGGCCATTCGTTCTCGCGATACGCGACCGACAGAAAGATCGGGATCGCGTTGAACGCGCCGAACAGTGCAATGAGCCGCGTGCGATAGCCGATCAGCAGCAGTGCGGCGAGTGTGGCCTCAGCGAGGATCACCATCCAGCCGAAGAGGTGATAGTTGGGCAGAATCAGGTTCTCGGTGATTGACTTCCACACGCCCCACACCGGCGTGTCGACCGCCGAGCGGGTGTACTTGTAGAGCCCACCGCCCGTGTCTTCGCCGAAGTTGGGGGCAACCTTCCAGTGCAGGTTGGCCAGCCACATCAGACCCGCCGCGATTCGGGCCGCGGCGATCACGCAGTAACGCGTTCGCGTATCCATCGCGTCGAGCCGGTCCCGTCGACTTACGGGTTTCACTGTTGCCTCGAGTTCCACGTTGGGAGTCCCCTCTGATGCCGGTTTGCGGTGCCGGTGTGTGACCCGATCATTGCAGGATCGACGATGCCGCCGTTGGTGTTGCGCGAATGTTTCGATCTGTGTGTCAGCACCCTCGACGTGTTGACATTACGGTCCCGTCCGTGGAATCAGCGGGGGACTCTGCAACCGGCGTGATCGGGGTGATCGGCGGGTCCGGCTTTTACGAGTTCCTCAGCGATGCGGAGGAGGTCGCGGTGTCGACACCATTCGGCCCGCCGTCGGGACCCGTCGTCGTCGGAACCGTCGGCGGTCGGCATGTCGCCTTTCTGCCCCGCCACGGGCGCGACCATCGCTTCGCCGCCCATCGGGTTCCCTACCGGGCAAACCTGTGGGCGCTGCACTCCGTCGGCGTTTCGTCGATCATCGCGCCGTGCTCGGTCGGCTCACTGCAAGACGACATTCGGCCCGGCCAGTTCGTGATCGTCGATCAGATCGTCGACCGAACCTGGGGGCGACTCGACACGTTTCACGACACCGGCGGCCCTAGCGATCAAGCGGGAACCGCCGGCCCGGTGCACCACCAATCGTTCGCCGAGCCCTACGACGCCGCCCTGCGTGCCCACATCATCGCGGTGGCGCGCGACGCCGGCACCGACATCGTCGACGCGGCCACGATGGTCGTGATTAACGGTCCGCGATTCTCGTCGCGTGCGGAAAGCCTGTGGTTCCGACAGATGGGCTGGCATGTGGTCAACATGACCGGTTACCCCGAGGCGGTGCTCGCCGCTGAGTTAGGAGTGCGCTACGCAACCGTCGCGCTGGTGACCGACTACGACGCCGGCGTTGGTGGGCACGAGCCGGTGACGATGGACGCTGTCTTCGCGATGATGCGCTCGAACGTGGCGCGCGTGCAGGACCTGATCAGGTCCGTCATCACGCGTATGCCCGACGATCTCGTCCGCCGGAAATGAACGACTTAGTTTCGGCTTTCGCGCAGTGGAGCCTGCGAGAACTCGCGCATGCCCGTCTCAAACGGAATTGCAGCCGTGAAGCCGAGCACGTTGGCAGCACGCGTCGGGTCGGCGAACACGTGGCGGATGTCGCCGAGCCGATAGCCGCCGACAACTTGCGGCGCCGGCGCGCCATCGGGTCGCAGAGCTTGCGCCATGTCGAGCACGGTGCGCGGGGTGCCAGTGCACACATTGAATGGGCCTGGCGCGGGTTGCACGTTGGTGAGCGCGAGCAGATTGGCGCGGGCGATATCGCTGACATGCACGAAGTCGCGGCGCTGCCCACCGTCTTCGAGCACGAGCGGCGCTTCGCCGCGCTCGTACGCGCTGCGAAAGATGCTGGCCACACCCGCGTAGGGCGTGTCGCGCGGCATGCGCGGGCCATACACGTTGTGATAACGCAGCGCGCTGACAGTTGTATCGGGGTGTTCCCTGGCGAACGCGTTGCACAGCCCTTCTTGGCCGAGCTTGGTGGTGGCGTACACATTGCGCGGATCGAGCCAGTGGTCCTCGGGCACCGCTTCCGCAACCAGCGTGCGCTGGCACACCGGACACACCGGTTCGTAGCGGCCCGCATCAAGATCGGCTCGTTCCCGTGGGCCTGGTCGCACCAGCCCGTCGACGCTGCACCGGTAGCGCCCCTCGCCGTAGACGACCATGCTCGATGCAAGAACGATGCGCCCCGCAAAGCCACCGTCGTGCAAAGCGGACAACATTGCGGCCGTGCCGGCGAGGTTGCGCCCTACGTATTCCTCGACATCGCCGAAGTCGACACCGAGGCCGACCTTGGCTGCCTGGTGACAGATCGCATCGGTGCCGGGAAGAACCTCCGCCCACACGTTGCGATCGCGAACGTCCGCCCACAGATAGCGAGCGGCCGGTGCCAGCCCCGTCGGTTCGCCGTTGTGCGCTGCCGGGTCGAGATCGTCGATCACGACAACCTCGTGTCCGAGCGCAAGCAGTTGATCGACAATGTGTGACCCGATGAAGCCGGCGCCACCGGTGACGATGATCCTCATACCTATAGACATATCAGCTCGCACTCATCTGTGGCGTTGGCGGCGGCGCGATGCCTGATGTTGTGCTGCCCGCCCTCAACGAGGCCGCGGCCGTCGAGTGGGTCCTGCTCCGACTTCCCGCCGGCTATCACGCGATCGTTGTCGACAACGGTTCGACCGACGGGACTTCGGAGATCGCGGCCGCCAATGGCGCGCAGGTGGTGTCGGAGCCGACCCGCGGTTTCGGATCGGCGTGCTACGCGGGCCTGCGCGCGGCAACCGCCGACATCGTGTGCTTCATGGACTGCGACGCGTCGCTCGATCCGACCGCGCTGCCGTTGCTGGTCGGCGAAATCGAGCGCGGCGAAGTCGACCTGATGGTCGGTGCGCGTGTTGCGAGCAAGGGTGCGTGGCCATTGCATGCACGCGTGGCGAATCGATTGTTGGCGAGCGAGGTTCGGCGACGCACAGGACTTACCGTCAGCGATCTCGGTCCGATGCGTGCGATGCGACGCGAGAAACTGTTGGAGCTCGGCATGCTTGACCGCCGCAGCGGCTGGCCACTGGAGATGGTGTTGCGCGCACATCGTGCAGGCTGGACGATCCGCGATATCCCGATCGACTACTTGCCGCGTGTCGGCCGCTCGAAAGTCACCGGCACGATCCGCGGTACTGCGCGCGCGATCAAGGACATGAGCCGACTGTTGCGCGAAGACGGCCGGAACTGACGGATGCACCTGACCGTCATCGCGAAGGCGCCCGTCGCCGGGCGGGTGAAGACACGCCTGTGCCCGCCGTGCACGCCGCGTCAGGCCGCGGACATCGCCGAGGCCGCGCTCGCCGACACTCTCGACGCGATCGTTGCGCAGGTTGCTGGCTCCGACATCAGACCCGTGCTGCTGATCGACGGTGAACCGCCAGCGTTCGTGCCCGACGGGTTCGAAGTGGTTGCGCAGCGAGGCGACGGCCTAGAACAGCGGCTGCGCAATGGGTTCAGTGATCTCGGCCCGGGAGTCATCGTCGGCATGGACACACCAGGCGCCGTTGCCGGGTTGGGTGCGGCGTGGGGACAATTGGCTCGCGGCGTTGATGTGCTGGGACTGGCCATTGATGGCGGCTACTGGGTGATCGGTCTGTCGTCAATCGAAGCCGATTTCCTCAGTGCGGTGTTCGACGACGTTCCGATGAGCACCTCGCAAACCGGTGTACACCAGCTACGTCGATTGCATCAGCTCGGTCGCCGAGTGCACATGCTGGCAAGCACACGCGATCTCGACACCGTTGACGACCTCTTGGCAGTGGCACGAGCGCAACGCGGTGGTCGACTCGGCGAGGTGCTCGCGACCGTCGTCGCGACATTGGTGTGACGTGACGTTGACGTTGACGTCGACATTTCCATTGACGTTGAAGTGGCAGTTCGACTTGGAGTGGAGCCGACCGGCTCCGATTTGTTCATGCTCAACGAATGCCGAGGCTGGCGTCGGCACCTTCCGGTAAACCGCGCACTGTTGCGAGTAACGCGCTCGCGGGAATCGAGAGCGGCAGGATCGTGCGCGTGAGCAGCAGGTCGGTGTCGAGGCGGCCAGCGCGCACCGTTGGGCCGAAGCTTCCCCAGAACGCGCCGTCGGCGGCGATCGTCAGTTCACTGGGAATGTCGCGGGCGATGGCGTGCACACCCAGGTCGCGTTCGTCGGCGCGACCGCGGCGAACGATCGGTCGAACGAGGTGGTCTTCGTCGCGTACTCCGAGCGAGCGGACGAGCTCGCGCAGCGGATCGAGCGCCGGGTCATCGAGCGCGCCGCCAGTCGTTGTCGCGATCCGCACCCGAATGCCGCTGACGATAAGCCGGGGAACGATGGCGACGACCTTGTCGAAGTTGTCGGGCCCGCGAGCCATGTCGTTGATGTCGGGCAGATGCGAGTCCAGCGAGATCTGCAAGGCGACGTTGGGGTGCGCCAACGGGGCGGCTCGTTCGAATCGATCGCCACCCAGCAAAGTTCCGTTGGTCAACAGAATTACGGGCAAGTGGTCGGCCATCTCCGCCACGGTCTCGGGAAGCCAGGGGAGCAGCATTGGTTCGCCGCCGGTGACACCGACGCCGGAGAAGCCGAGGGCTTTGGCTTCGATGGCGATTGTGAGCATTTGCTCGGCGGTTAACTCGCGACGCTCGCTGCGCGGCGACGACTCAGTCAGGCAGTACGAACAGGCGAGGTTGCAGTGATAGTTGGAATAGATCCACACCCTGCCGGGCAGTTCGCCCGACGCGAGCGCCTCAGTAACAGCCGACGACGTCACGCGAGACCCGCCATGCTCAGACGGCTGACGACTTCAGCAGAGGTGGGCAGGTCGAGGCCGGTCGCGAAACGGTTCAGGAACATCGTCGCTCCGACCGTGACGGTCAACTCGACGAGCGCGTGCTCGGGCCAATGTGCACGCGCAGCGTTCCACACATCATCGGGGATTGGGCCAGTCGCGCCAGCGAGCGCGTCGATCCAACCGATCAACGCCCGTTCGGCGACTTCGGGAAACGCGTCTTCGAGCACGATGTCGCCGCGCAGTCCACGAATCTCGTCGGTTGTCAGGCCAACGTCGAGAGCGACCGCCGTGTGCGCGTGCACGCAGTACCGGCAACCTTGCAGCACCGATGTTCGCAGGATCGCCAACTCCTTCGCTCGCACCGACACCGACCCGGGGCCCAACGCCGCGCCGACGAAATTCAATGTCGGAGCCATTAACTCTGGCACGTTGGCAAGCGCGGCGACGATGGGGCCGGGGTCGCCGTCGGCAAAATATTGCTGAACGGTGATCGGTGCCTGATGGGCGTCGAGTAGCTGCGTCCGTGACATCGTGACATCCTTGCCGATCGACCCATCATTCGTTGTCAGGCCCGGAGAGTGTTTTGCAAACCTTTCGATTCGTCAGCACTCAGTTTTGCACCGTCCGAGGATCTTGAGCAGTCGATTTGGGTAGGAAGTGTAGATGCCGTCAACGCCGAGGTCGACGAGCAGCTGCATGTCGTCAACGTCGTTCACCACCCACGTCAGGATCGCGACGCCGTGCCGATGTGCCCAGGCGAGCGACTCTGCGTCCACGAGTTGTCGGCCGTCATTGCGAAACGGTGGCTGATCAACCGTGACGGCCGGGACGAAATTCGGGTCGTTGCTCGCCCGCGCGTCGCGTGACGCGTAGACGTCGCCCATGATTGCGCTGGTTCGTACGTCGGGGCACTGCCGACGGAACTCGAGGATCTGCCCGTCGCTGTTCGAGCCGACGAAAACGTCGTTGAACCGCTGGTGAGCGCGCAGCAGATCGCATACGGGTTGCACCATGTCGAGGGACTCATCCTTGAGGTCGACGGACAGCAATGTTGATGGGAACTCGTCGAGGAGCGACTCGAACGTCGGGATCGACACGTCCTTGTCGCGATATGGGTGCGAGTCGTCGTCGAGGGGGTCGCTGCCGGCGGTGGTAAACGACCATCCGGCGTCGAGCACGCTCAGTTGTTCGAACGTCATCGCTCGAATCGAGCCAGCAGTTCCTGTGATTCGATCGGTGGTCGCGTCGTGGAACGCGACCACCACAACGTCCTTGGAAAGCCGAAGGTCGACGTCGACAACATCAGCGCCCATCGCGATGCTGCGCTGAAACGCGAGCATGGTGTTCTCCGGAAATAGCCCATCGCCGCCACCGTGTGGGATCACCAACGTGTATCCCGTCCGAAACGGGTTGGAGCCATCGTTCGGAAGGATGTCCTCGTCGATGCCCGAGCCGTCTTGGGTTGCGCCGCTGTTGTTGCCCCAAGGAACGACCCCAATAGCCACGACCCCAATAGCCACGACCCCAATAGCCACGACGACAGCCACGACGACAGCGATCGCCGCAAAGCCCGGAACCACAGTGTTCCTGCCTTGGGACCGTTGCATCGATACCAAACTAAACCTTTGCGAAAGTCCTGGCGGGGTCGGGCAGTGAGCAGCGATTGGTTCTACGCTCGCGCGGTGCCTGCTCGTGTGCTGGTCGTCGACGACGAACCAATGGTGCGAGAAGTTGTCGCCCGCTACCTCGAGCTCGACGGCGTCCTGGTCGAGGAAGCAAGCAACGGGGCGGAGGCCATGGAGTGGCTCGACCGCAATACGGCTGACCTGATCGTTCTCGACGTGATGCTTCCTGAAGTCGACGGGCTCAGCATTCTGCGACGCTTGCGCCTCACGTCCGACGTACCGGTGATTTTGCTGACGGCACGGTCCAGCGAGATCGACCGGATCGCTGGGTTTGAACTGGGGGCCGACGACTACGTCGTCAAGCCATTCTCGCCTCGAGAAGTCGCCGCGCGGGTCCGGACGATTCTGCGACGCGGCAGAATTCCCGCCGCCACTGGGTCTGGTGAGTTTCGCGGTGAGTTTGATGGCCTCACGATCGACGCGTCAACACGTGAAGTTCGAGTCGATGGGGCGATGGTTGTTCTCACGCCCAAGGAGTTTGACTTGATCGCGTTGCTCGCTCGGTCACCCCGGCATGTGTTCAGTCGCAGCGAGCTGCTGCGCCTGGTGTGGGCATCGTCACCCGATTACCAGGACTCGGCGACTGTCACGGTCCACGTTGGTCGGCTGCGCCAGAAGATCGAGGTCGATCCCCAGAAGCCACGATGGCTCCACACCGTGCACGGCATTGGCTACAGGTTTGAGCCGTGAACGCAATGCTGGCGATGGAGCTGACACTCGGCTCGGTTATCACGAAGCACCCTGTTCTCGCTGCGCTCGCGTTCGGTGGAATGACGCTTGGCACGATCGCGATTGCACTTGCGCTTCGCTCCTATCAGCGACGAGCACGCACGCTCAGCAGATCAATGTTGATCCTCGTGCTCTCGGCTCTACTGATCGCAGTGTCGGCGGCATTCGTCGCGGCCAGGCTGATGGTCCTCACCGAGGGAGAGTTGTTAGCGGTGCTCGAAGTGGCTGCTCTTGCAGCTGGCTTTGCGGTGCTGCTGGTTTTGATCGTGTCGAGATCCATCGGTGGCGACGTCCGACGCCTGGAGAACGCAGTCCGCGAGATTGAGGCAGGCGACCGATCTGTGCGTGTGGTTGGCCGGCGCGCCGACGAGTTGGGTCATGTGGGTTCGGCGATCAACGACCTCGTGAGTCGGCTCAAAGCGCTCGAGGATGAGCGGGCCGCCATCGAAACCGAACGCCAGAACCTGCTCACCAATGTCGGTCACGACTTGCGCTCTCCGCTGGCCGCTCTGCGGGCCGCGACGGAGGCGTTGGTCGACGGTGTTGCTCGTGACCCGCAACGGTACCTTCGTTCGATGTTGCGTGACATCGAAGCCCTTGGTGTACTGATCGACGACGTCGCGCTTCTGTCTCAACTCGACGCGAAACGACTTGAGTTCGAACGGCTACCGATCAACCTCGTCGAGATCGCCGAGGCGGCGATCGATTCGTTGGAACCGATCGCGTCGGCGGCCGGCATTCACCTGGTGCTGGTCGATCCGGGAGTGGTCTACGTGAACGCAAGCCCTGTCGCACTCGCCCGCATTATCCGCAACCTCATCGACAATGGAATCCGCCACGCACCGCGCGGCACCGACGTCACGGTGAACATCTCGGCCGAAGGCGCAGCGACGGTACGGGTCAGCGACGATGGCCCCGGGTTCCCAGGCGAATTTCGCGATTCCGCGTTCGACAGATTCACTCGAGCCGACGTCAGCCGAGCGCGCAATACCGGCAGTGTGGGTGGACTCGGCCTCGCGATTGCTCGCGGACTCGTTGAAGCGCACGGCGGGGAAATTTGGATCGAGGACTCCAGCCCGACGTCAGTCGCGTTTCGGGTTCCTTTGCTGACATGACACACGCCGAATTCGTTACCCGTGCCACGACGCTGTACTTCGGCTGCGCCAACGAGGCGCATGTCTCAGCCGGTCTCGCTGCGGCCAGTGTCACTGCTGTGGAGCCCGCCTCATGCATGTGGACGCAGCTCACTCACCAATTCGACGTTGTCGCCATTGACGGCCGGAGTGTCAGCATTGGAAATCCAGAGACGTGTCGCTCGGTGTTGCACGCGGCGGTGCAACACCTCGCACCGGGCGGACGACTGATCGCATCATTCGCGCACGGAGACAGCAACGTCGTGCCGTACGAGCGAATGTGCCTGCAGTTCAATCTCGAACCTGACGGCCGCGAAGTCGAAGACGCCATTCGTATCGCTCACCGCCGAACTCAACACGCCACCATCCACGACATGGTCTTCGAGGCTCGATCCCGAATCACGCGCATCGACCCGGCAGTTCTTCGCCAAGCGCTCGACAATCCGAATCCACCGATGGTGATCGACACGCGCACGATCACGGATCGTGAACGCTTCGGTGTCATCCGAGGTTCGATCCACATTCTGCGCACCACGCTTGAGTGGGCGTGCGACCCAAGTAACGGATATCGCCATCCGGCGATCGTTTCGCGGGACCAATCGTTGGTTGTCGTGTGTAACGGCGGCTACAGCTCGTCACTCGCCGCATCGAATCTCACCCTCCTCGGGTTCACGGATGTCGGCGACCTGATTGGCGGCCATCAGGCTTGGGTTCGCGCAGGATTTGACGTCGTGCCTGCCGACCACTCGTCACTCGGCTATTGACACACGATTGCGGCGAATCATCACCGCGTGAACGAATCGCTGAACCGCACCTGAGGGCGCGATGTGGTCCTGTTCGAACGACTCGGTCAGCTCGAACCCGTCGGCGAAGATCAACTGCAGCGACGCCGCTGAATGACGGGCGACCGGTAGGCCGCTGCACGACGTCGGACCGTCGGGCGCGAACTCGGCCATCACCAGGTACCCATCGGCGGCGACCGATCTCGCCGCAGTCATCGCGTATGCCATCTGGTCCGTCTCGTCGGTGAGAAAGTGAAACGTGGCCCGGTCGTGCCACAACTTGACCGTGTGCGGGAGCTGAACTGTTCGCGCATCGGCTCGAAGGAGCGTCACGTTCGCCGCTTGCTCGCCGAGACTTGCGCTGAGCTGATCGAGCGCCGCCTGCGCGATATCGACGGCGATGATCGCCGTGTAACCGAATTCGACAAGCTCCTTGACCAACGTCGACGAGCCGGAACCAATGAATGCCAGCGGGTCTGAAGGCACCGTCACGCGGCGCACGATCTCACTTCATGTGTCGGCCGTCGACTGGTACCAGCTGACCGACGACGCATCACGCCCGATCCACGCCGACTCCCAATGTGATCGTTCGTCCACCTAAATGACGCTAATGCTCAGCCCGCGGCGGCTTCGGCGAGCACGGACTGTAGGTCCGCGTCGTCGACCGCGCCGAGAAAGAGTTGCGCGTCGCCGTTCGGCTTGACCACGACGAGGGCTGGCTGAGCTGGCACGCCGAAGCGAGCGAAGATGTCTCCCGGGTCGTCGCTGATCTGGGGGAATGACAGCGCGTACTTGTCGATGAAGTCTTGGAACGACTCTTCATCACCCGTCCACGCGACACCGACGAAGTCGACCTTGCCTGCCCACTGCTGTGCTGCTGCTTCGACCGAAGCAGCTTCTGCGTTGCAGATGCTTCAAGTGGGCGCCCAAAACCAGAACGCCGTCGCACGGCCGGCATATGCGGCTCCAGCAAACTCTCCGCCCCCGACGAGCGGTGCTGTGAACTGCAGCAATTGGGGGACCTCGATAGCGCCGTTCACGGTCGTCGCGTCGGCGGTGCCAGCAGGTGCGACGGGCGCGCCGTTCGCCCCGGCTGCGTCAGCGGTGCCAGCGGTGCCAGCGGTGCCAGCAGGTGCTGTGCTCGAAGTCGAGTTCGCGCCACCGCACGCGGCCAACGCCACAAGAAGGAACGCGGTTGGGATTGCGCGGCGTGCCGCTCGAACGTTGCTCATCTCGCCATTCTGCCCTGCTTCAGAGCCCGAGACTGGTCACCGTCCGCAACGTTTGCGAAAGCTTTCCGAAACCTGAATCGGGCGGAGTCTTGCGCGCGAGGCCGATTGCGACGCCGGACCTCCAGCGGCATCCGTGCGCGTCAGCGGGCGAGATGGTCCGACCGAAGCTGCTTTAGGGGTAGTAGCCGGCGATGTCGATGATGAAGTGTATGTTCGCGTCGGCGACGATGTTCAGCGCACCGCCGAGGTCGCTGCCGTTGGCAACTGAGATAAGGCGATTGCTGCCGCTCGTCATCCTTCCCGGCACGCCCGCGCGTCAGTCATGTACGCGTGTGGGCTTGAGTGCGTGAAAGGTGCCAGCACTGGCCGGTCCCGCCAACTTGCGCCACTTGCCCGGGGTACCTGACTCGTAGCAGTACCAGACGTTGCCACTGTCGTCTATCTCCAACACGCCGATGTCGTCCGAGCGCTCGATCCAGTCGACGAAGGTCGTCAGCGTTCAGCTCATAGGGCGCGAGCGCTTCGATTGGGTCGCTGATCAGTGCAGCCTGATATTCGTAGTCGACGCGCAGGCGCTCTAAGACGCGATGGCCTCTGCGGCGAGCCGGGTCTTGCCGACGCCCGCCTCGCCCACGATGAGTTGGTGGCGGCCCGCGACGAGTCCATCGCGCAGTTGCGCGAGTTCGTCCTGCCTTCCGACCAACTTCAAGGCAATGGTCATCGCCAAACCTTAATTGGACTGCAAGGAGTCACTCGCGGCCGGGCGTAGCATTTTCGATGTGAGTCGACCAATCGCGGTGGGGTGTCGGCTTTCATGACCGGCGGTCGTTTGACGCAGCGCAATGGCTGGGTGTGGTGTGCAAGCGCGGCGGTGTTCTTTGGCGCGGCCACACCGGCGACGAAGTTGCTGGTCGACGATGTCGGCGCTGTGACGTTGGCTGGCCTGTTGTACATCGGTGCAGCTGTGGCGGTGGCACCGTTCGCGTTGCGCGAACAACGGTCAACGACCACGACCGGTCAGCGATCGCGTCTGCTGCTCGCAGTCGTGGTCGGCGGCGGCCTCGCGCCGGTGCTGTTGGTGATGGCCCTCGACCGAACGCCGTCGGGCACGGTGTCGCTGTTGCTCAACCTCGAGCTCGTCGCCACCGCCATCATCGCCCGCGTGTTCTTACGCGAACACATCGGTCGGCGCGCCGGTCTCGGGATCACGATCGTCGTCGCGGGCGGTGTCGTGCTTGCTGGCACGACCGGGACCGGCCTCGCTATCGGGGCGCTGCTGGTGGTCGGCGCGTGCGTTTGTTGGGGCGTCGACAACGCTGTGACCGCCAGCCTCGACAGCTTCAGCCCGGCACAGATCACACTGAGCAAGGGTGTGGTCGCCGGTTCAGTCAACGTGATGCTTGGCATCGTGCTGACCGGCGCACCACCGGCTCAGCTTGTCCTGCCGGCGTTGCTGATCGGAGTGTTCGGTTACGGGTTGTCGATCACGTTGTGGATCACCGGTGCGCGCCTTGTTGGCGCGGCTCGTGGGCAGGTGATCTTTGCGTTGGCGCCGTTCGTGGGTGCGTTGCTGGCGTGGCCAATCAACGGCGAAGGCCTGACCACGACGTTGGCGACTGCGTTCGCGATCTCGTTGACCGGGGTATTGATCGTCGGGACCGCACGCCACGCACACGCGCACACGCACGAGGTGTTCGAGCACGCCCATCCGATCGATGTCACCGATCCGCATCATTGGCCAGCAACCATCGAGATTCTGTCGGGCCAGACGCACCGTCACCTCGTGTTGGCGCATCAGCACGAGCACCTTCCCGACATCCACCACCGCCACGATCACTGACCATTCGCCCGATTAACGCCAAAACGACGAAGGGTGGACCGGTAACTGTCCGGTCCACCCTTGGTAGTGCATTTGTGAAACGTCAGTCTTCGGTGTCCTCAACCCCGGCAGGCTCGTTCGCATCGTCGTGCTGGTTGGCCCCAGGGCCTCCGTCGCAGTTGGCGCCGGTGGTGGCGTCGATGCCGTCTGCGCAGTCCACGCCATCGACTTCGTCACCGGAGCCGCTGTCGTTCTCGTCGTTGGCCTCGGGTGCTTCGTTGGCATCCGGGGCTGCTGGTGCATCCGGCGGGTCGTTGGCTTCCGGGGCCTCGTTGGCATCCGGGGCCTCGTTGACCGGAGTGACTGCTGCGGGTGGCGTCGGGGTGGGAGTGCTGCCATTGCCACCGGCTGCGGCAGCGATGCCAACTGCTCCGGCGAACAGGCCGAGGCCGATGACCGTGGTGTAGCTCGCCTTCTTCAATCGGGAGGTCATTGAAGGGTCCTTTCGTGGTTACTTGGATCAGGAGGTCCGATCCGATGTAGTCACCATGCGCTTTGCAACCTTGAGTTGACCCGAAGCGACCTGAAGCGAAGCTTCAGCCGACCTTCAGGTTCATCTGTCAGTCTGTTGTCGTGCGGATCTTGGTAATCGAGGACGACAAGCGGCTTGCGGGCACGTTACGACGCGGATTGGAGGCCGAAGGCTTCTCGGTCGACAACGCGCTCGACGGCGAACAGGGTCTGTGGCTGGCTAGCGAGAATCCCTACGACGCAATCGTGCTCGACATCATGTTGCCGAAGGTGAACGGCTTTCAGGTATGTGCCCGGCTCCGCGAGCTAGGGAACTGGACA
>Ga0335397_10008173_pt1 | contig 13204 bp, 10 predicted proteins | sample MAT04_FD_205740 | JGI IMG/M metagenome (GOLD analysis project Ga0335397, IMG submission 205740) | Freshwater microbial communities from Lake Fryxell liftoff mats and glacier meltwater in Antarctica - MAT-04 (spades assembly) (version 2) ...
AAGACGAACACGCCCGGCGCAGTACGCCGTCTGGCGGCCCAGTCCGGCCTGAAGGTCGAGGCTTTCCGCTACCTGAGCCAGTATCCAAACTACCTGCTGTTCAACGGTGCGCTCTTCTTCATCGGCATGTGCTACGAGAAGCTCATCAACCGTTTCGAGGCGTTGCGTTTTTTGCGCGGGTGGGTCCTGGTCACGCTGCGCAAGCCGGTGGCCTGAAACCGGGGCACCGTGAAGTCGCCGCACATCATCGTGCTGACGAACCTGTTCCCCCATGCGGGCGCGCCGGTGTCGGGCACCTTTATCCGCCAGCGCATGTTCCGGGTTGCCGGCCAGTTGCCACTGGTTGTGGTGATGCCCGTGCCCTGGTTCCCGCTGCAGAGCCTGGTGCGCCGCTTCTTGCCCAACTTCCGACCGCCAGCGCCCAGGGAAGAAGTGCAGGAAGGCATTCGCGTGCTGTTTCCGCGCTTCCTCTCGGTACCGGGCCTCTTCCGCTGGCTCGACAGCCTGTCCATCGCCTTGGCCTGTTTGTCACTGGTTCGCCGACTGCAACGCCATTCGCCCGTCAGCATCATCGACACGCACTTTGCCTATCCCTGCGGACACGCGGGTGTGCTGCTCGGCCGCTGGCTGAAGATGCCGGTCACCATCACGATGCGCGGCACCGAGGTGTCGTTGGCGGCCGATCCTTCCCGGCGGCGGCGCATCCTGGCCGCGCTGAATGGGGCCAGCCGCGTCTTTTCCGTGTCCGAGTCCCTGCGCCAGCATGCCGGTGCGCTGGGCGCCGACATGGGCAAGATCCGGGTCGTCGGCAACGGCGTCGATCTGGCCTGCTTCTTCCCCGAAGACCGTTTGCAGGCCCGGGCACGCCTGGGGCTGGCGCCCGACACGCCGGTGCTGATCTCGGTCGGCGGGCTGGTCGACCGCAAGGGCTTCCACCGCGTCGTCGAACGGCTGCCGGCGATGCGCAAGCGCTTCCCCAGCATTCAGTACCTCATCGTCGGCGGGCCGAGCGCCGAGGGCGACAACGGCCCGCGCCTGCGCCAGCTGGTGCAAGACCTGGATCTGGGTGACGTGGTGCGCTTTCTCGGGCCGCTGCCGGCGCAGGAACTGCGCTGGCCGCTCTCGGCCGCCGACGCCTTCGTGCTCGCCACGGCCAACGAGGGTTGGGCCAACGTGTTCCTCGAGGCCATGGCCTGCGGGCTGCCGGTGGTAGCTACGGACGTGGGCGGCAACGCCGAGGTCGTCAACAGCCCCGCCCTTGGCACGATCGTGCCCTTCGGCGATGGGGCCGCACTGGAGCGCGCGATGACCGAGGCCTTGACCCGGCATTGGGACCACCAGGCGATCCGCGACTACGCGGCGTCCAACACCTGGGACCGTCGCGTCGCCGTTCTGGTGGACGAGTTCCGTAGCCTGGCCGTCTCGGCCGCCGATGGCACTGCTACCGAAGCCGGGGCGACGGCGGGACAAGATGGCTAGCCTGTACACACGCTTCGCCGCCGGCGCACTGTTCCCGTTGCACGAGCGGCTCAAGGGGCACGACAGCGTGGCAAGGCGGCGCGCGCTCGAAGTGTCTCAGCATCTCGCACCCGCCGACCTGGCCGCGCTGCAGCTGCGCAATCTGAAGCGCTTTCTGCTGGACATCGGCAGTCATGTCCCGTTCTACAAACGGCTCTTCGCCGAACTGGCCTTCGATCCGTCGACCATGACTTCCGTGGCCGATCTGGCGCGCTTGCCGCTGCTCGGCAAGGCCGAGATCCGCGCCCACAGCGATGCCATGAAGGCCGTCGACCACGGCCTCTTGACCCGCTACAACACCGGCGGTTCCTCCGGCGAGCCGCTCATCTTCTACACCGGCCTGGCGCGGAAGAGCCACGACGTGGCGGCCAAGTGGCGCGCCACGCGCTGGTGGGGCGTGGACATCGGCGACCCCGAACTCGTGGTCTGGGGCAGCCCGATCGAACTCGGCGCGCAAGACCGCGTGCGGCGCCTGCGCGACGCATTGATGCGCAGCGAACTGCTGCCGGCCTTCGAGATGTCACCAGCCCACCTCGACAGCTTCGTTGCCCGCATCCGCGCCATGCACGCCGCCATGCTCTTCGGCTACCCCTCCAGCCTGGCGCTCATCGCGCGCCACGCACGCGCCAGCGGCGTGCGTCTGGACGATCTTGGAACGCGGGTGGTCTTCGTCACCTCCGAGCGCCTATACGACGAACAGCGGCAGGAGATCTCGGCCGCTTTCGGCTGCCCCGTGGCCAACGGCTATGGCGCCCGCGACGCCGGCTTCATCGCCCACGAATGTCCGGCAGGCAGCCTGCACATCAGCGCCGAGGACATCGTCGTCGAAACGGTGCGACCCGATGGCCAGCCGGCGGGCCCCGGGCAGTCGGGTGAGATCGTGGTCACCCACCTGGCCACGCGCGACTTCCCGTTCGTTCGCTACCGCACCGGTGACGTCGGTGTGCTGGGTGGCGCCGGCTGCGCCTGTGGCCGCGGCTTGCCAGTCTTGCGCGAGGTCGAGGGCCGCACGACCGACTTCGTCGTCGCCAAGGACGGCACCATCATGCACGGCCTGGCCCTCATCTACACGCTGCGCGACCTGCCTGGTGTCGAGCGTTTCAAGATCGAGCAACTGTCGCTGGACTGCACGCTGGTGCGCGTCGTGGCTGGGCCATTGTTCGGCACTGGCGACGAAGCGCGCATCCGGCGCGAATTCAAGGCGCGCCTGGGCGCCGATGTCGATGTGCGCATCGAACGCGTGGCCGAGATTGCGGCCGAGGCCTCGGGCAAGTTCCGCTATGTCTCCAGCCGCGTGACGCTGCCGCAGCGTGCCCCGGAAGCGGCCGATGCGTGACTTCCTGATCCTCGGCGTTCTGCTTAGCGTGCTGCCGTTTGCGCTGCGCTACACCTGGGTGGGTGTGCTGCTGTGGAACTGGATCAGCCTGATGAACCCGCACAAGCTAGCCTACGGATTCGCGTTCAACGCCCCGTTCGCAGCCATTGCCGGGGGCGCGGCGCTGGTCTCGCTGTTCACCGGCAAGGACAAGCTGCGCATGCCGTCAGACCCGCCCGTCATTGTGCTTGGCGTCTTCGTGCTGTGGATGTGCATCACCACCCTGCTGGCCATTGACGTGGCGGGTTCGGTCGACCAACTCAACAAGGTCTTGAAGATCCAGCTGATGGTGTTCGTCGCGTTTGCGGCCATCCAGTCGCGCAAGCACATCGAGCTGTTCATCTGGGTCAGTGTGCTGTCGCTTGGCTTCTACGGCGTCAAGGGGGGCGTCTTCACGGTGCTCACCGGAGGCGGCGAGCGTGTCTGGGGCCCACCCGGTGGTTTCATCGAGGACAACAACAATCTGGCCGTAGCCCTGATCATGACGATTCCATTCGTCAACTATCTGCGTACCGTCGCCACGCGGATGTGGATTCGTTATGCCCTGCTTGCGCTCATGTTGCTGTGTGCCGTGTCAGTTCTCGGCTCGCAGTCGCGTGGCGCCTTGCTCGCCATCTCGGCAATGGCCGCCGTGCTGTGGGCGCGGTCGCGCAAAAAGGCAGTCGGTGCGGTGACGCTGGTCGTCGTTGCCATGGGCCTGTTGGCGTTCATGCCGGCGTCGTGGGAGCAGCGCATGAACACGATCCAGACCTACGAGACCGATGGCTCCGCCATGTCGCGGCTCGGTTCGTGGACGATGTGTTTTAACCTCGCCAATGACCGCCCGATCGGTGGCGGCTTTGGCGTCTACACGCCGCAGAACTACGCCAAGTACAACCCCGACTCACTGGTCACTGCGAGCCACGGTTCCACCGTGGCGCACAGCATCTACTTCTCCGTTCTGGGCGAACACGGCTGGATTGGCCTGTTCATCTACCTTGTGCTGGGCATCCTGACCTACCGCTTGGCCTCACGCATCAGGCGCGATACACAACGGGTGCCGCAGGCGGCGTGGGCCTACAACCTGGCCGGCATGTGCCAGGTGTCGCTGGTCGGCTTCGCGGTGGGGGGCGCCTTCCTGAGCTTGGCCTATTTCGACTTCACCTACAACATCATCGTCGTCCTGGTGGCAACACGCCGCTGGGTCAACGAACGTGGATGGGAGAAGGAATCGCAGGGTCCGTTCGGTTCGGGCAACCCGTTGGGTGACAAGGCGTTGGCTGCTGCTCGCCAACGGCCGGTGACGGCATGATTCGCACAGCGTTGCAGTGGCTGTCACCTGGCGGCGCTCGGGCGCGGCTGTCGATACTGATCTTTCACCGTGTCCTGCCGCGACCCGACGACCTGTGCCCCGACGAACCGGACGCGGCGCGCTTCGAACAAGAGTTGCACTGGATCTCGCGCTGGTTCCAGGTGCTGCCGCTCGACGATGCGGCTTCGCTCCTGGCTGCCGGCAAGCTGCCGCCCGGCGCAGCGGCCATCACATTCGACGACGGCTATGCCGACAACGCCACCGTGGCGTTGCCGGCGCTGCAGCGTGCAAGGCTGCCCGCCACCTTTTTCATCGCCACGTCCTTCCTCGACGGAGGCCGCATGTGGAACGACACGGTGATCGAGTCGGTGCGTGCCTGCCGGGCGCCCGCGCTCGACTTGCGCGCAGCGGGTTTGGGGTATTTCGCGCTCGACAGCATCGATTCGCGCCGTCAGGCCATCGGCCACTTGCTGCCGGCCATCAAGTACTTGGAACCCGCCCAGCGCGACGCCGCGGTCGCCGCCGTGCACCAGGCCTGTGGCGAGCGCCTGCCCGACGACCTGATGATGCGTTCCCATCAGGTGCTGGCCCTGCGCCGGGCGGGCATGCAGATCGGCGCGCACACGCGCAGCCATCCGATCCTGGCGCGCCTGGGCGAAACCGCCGCCGTCGACGAGATTGTTGGCAGCAAGCGCGACCTGGAATCCCTGCTCGGCGAGCCAGTAACCCTGTTCGCCTACCCGAACGGCAAGCCGGGTGTCGACTACGGCGCGATGCACGCGCGAATGGTGCACGATGCCGGCTTCACCGCGGCCGTGTCCACGGCGCCGGGCGCGGCCTCGACTGGCAGCGACCGCTTCCAACTGCCGCGCTTTTCACCCTGGGACCGCAGCCGCACGCGCTATGGCTTGCGCATGCTGGCCAACCTGCGGGCGGGAAGTGGCGCCAGGGTCTGAGGCGGGCAACTGCCCATCGGCGCATGCATTGCGGTGCGCGCTCGTGCTGGGATTGACGGCAGCGGCGTTGACGGCGACGGCCATGCCCGACCGTTTTGTGCCCACCGACGACAGCGTCGGGCCGACCTGTGCCTACTACCTGGGCATGGGCAGCCTGCCGTGGAGCCGTCCGGGAGGCGACTGGGTCGACGCGGCCGGTGAGCGTTATGCGGCACGGCCGTTCGACGCCAGTCCGGTGCCTGGCGGTCGTGGCCGCCAGTTCATCGAGATGGACGTCACCGGACTCGTGCGCAGTTGGCTCGACGGCAGCCACCGCAACGCCGGTCTGCTGCTGCGTGCGCTGACGCCAGGCAACGGCGTTGTCGCGCTGCACAGCCGCGAGTCTGCAGACGCCGCCGCGCGCCCGATCCTGAAGCTCGAATGGACCGACGGGTCGCGCAGCCGCCTTGCGCCGTCTGCTGACACGCACCTGGACTGCAGTTCGCTCACGAGCTTGGGCGCACAACAGCAACTCCTGGTCGGCAGCCAGTTGAGCGCCTTGCTCCTCTTCGCGCTGCCCAGCAAACCCGGCGCCACCCTGGTGCGCGCTGTACTGAGCATGGCTTCCGACCAGCAGTACAGCCACGGCGCAACCATCGGCGTGTTTCGTGCCGACCCACCCTACGCCAGGCCGCAGGGTCGGCCTGAATTCGGCATCGCACAAGGCTACCCGCTGGACGCCCATCTCGGCGAGCACCCTGCGGTGCTGAAGTCGACCGGTTTCGAGGGCTCCTTCTGGTTCTTCGAGTGGCTGGGCATCGGCTGGCTGCGCAGCGCCGCCAAGGCTGTCGAGCACGATCCCGAGCGAAAGTTCGAACCCCTGTCGGGACAGGCCCTGCGCGTGACCATCAAGCGCGGCACTAACCTCGGCCTCGACCTGTCTTACACGTTCAAGTCTCACGGCCACCCCGAGCCAGAAGAGATCTACTTCCGCTACTACCTGCGCTTTGCCGACGACTGGAATCCCTCGCTCGACGGCGGCAAGCTGCCTGGCCTTGCCGGCACCTACGGCCAAGCCGGCTGGGGCATGCGCAAGACCGACGGCTACAACGGCTGGTCGCTGCGCGGCGAGTTCGCGGCGCGGCCTCCGGGTGTGCCGAGCGTGGCCGGCCTGACCGCCATCGGCTCCTACGCCTATCACGCTGACATCGAGGACGCCGCCGGGGAGTCCTGGCCCTGGAGCGAAGGGCTGGCGGGGGTGCTTCAGAACAACCGCTGGTACTGTATCGAGCAGTATGTGAGGTTGAACACGCCGGGTCGGAAGGATGGTGTGTTTCGCGCGTGGGTCGATGGTCGTCGGGTACTTGAGCGCACAGCCATTCGCTTCCGCCACGTGCCTGAACTCAAGATCGAGAAGATCTGGCTCAACGTCTATCACGGAGGGGTCTCGCCGGCGCCGCACGACATGTCCTTGTACATCGACAACCTCGTGATCGCCCGCCAGTACATCGGGCCACGCCAGAACTGATCTCCATACTCAATCGAGCGGCACCTCAGCTTTCGAGCTGCATTTACGGCGGCTCAATGCCGTTAGAGGTGCAATGTGAAAAGCTTCGCGCTTCAGCCCTAAACCTGCTGTCGATTGGCGATGTGCAACCCCCGGAACGGGGGGGGGTGTCTTGATCGCCGCGCGTTGTGGTTGTTGCCTCTGGTATTACGATGCTCGGGTCAATACCCGGTTAACTTCTGGGCGAGGCCAGGTGGCTCGTATGAGCCCGCAGTTAATGCTCCTCGGATGGGTAGGAAAAAATGAGAAGAAGGACATTTGTCAGCCTGGGCGCGCAGTTCGCTGGCGGTGTGGTTGCACTCCCACTGCTTCAAGCTTGCGGTGGGGGGGATGCGGAGCCTGCTTCCGACGCACGGGCGCGCGCAAGCGACGGGATGCCCCCGGCCGGTTCGCGTGTCTATCAGGCCGGCAGCGGCGCCACTGTGTACGGCGGGCGCTTTGCCAACGCCTTGCTCGACCTTGTGGCCGCTGCGCCCGAGAATTCCTGGGTCAAGGCCAACCTCAACGACTTCTGGACGGTGTGGCCGCCGGAAGACTTTCGCCCGTGCCGTGACAAGGTCAACCCCAACCCGTCGACGCCCTCCTCGGTCATTCGCGCTTGGTCGTCGTTCGCCTGGGACCCCGCGCAAAGCCGGCTCGTGCTTTATGGCGGCGGCCATGCAAACTACGACGGCAATGAGGTCTACGTCTTCGACGGCAAGACACGCCAGTGGTCGCTGGCGTACTTCCCGAGTGACGTCGAATTGCTCGATGCGGCCACGTCCGAGTACGCAACGGTTGATGGTCCGCTGCATTCGCCGGTGAGTGCGCACACCTACGACAATTCCGAATATCTGCCAAAACTGGGCCGCTTCATGACCTTCGGCGGGGGGGCTGCCCACAGGGGCGGCAGCTATGTCGTCATCGACGGTGCTGCCCGCCGACCAAGTGGGCCTTACACACTCGATCTCGCCAACGCAGGCCTCGGCATGGTGGGCGGCGTTACCGGCAGCAACGTCAAGCGCCTTTCCAGCGCGAATGTGAACCTTCAGGGTGCTGACGCCTGGGCAGTCCGTGACTACTACAAGGACCATCCTGATCCGAACGGCGCGTTGCCATCCATGGCGAGCCACATCTCGTCGGGTACCGCCTACGCCGAAGAGAACGGGCACGACGTCATCTACCTCACCACGTACGGCGGGTACTACCTCCACCGCATCGAGTTTGTCGACGCCGATTACCGCAATGACCTCATCTCGGTCGTGGGTCGCCCAGCGCTTGATCCGATGGATCCGGTTGCGACCCTGGCCTTCGACCCGGTCAAGCGCATCGTGCTCAGCCTCGGGCAGCAGCCGCTGAAGGTGTTCTGGGGTTGGGACGTTTCCGGCCCGCCGGTCGCCAGTTTCGGGGTGGTGTCCGCCGGGCTGACGGGGCCGGGCGTGGCCGCCTGGCTGGCTGCATTCCAGTCTATGCACGGCATCGACTACGACGCCGTGAACCGGCGCTTCGTGATGTGGAGCGAAGGCGGGCAATTGTTCAGCCTGACGCACGCAGGAGGATCGCTTGCTGGCAACTGGCGCATCGAGGAGTTGCGGCCCAACAGCGGCACGCCGGGGGTCGACCGACCCAAGACGCGGGCCGAGCTCGAAGCGGAAACGTTCGGCGTGTACCCGAAGAGTGACGTAGGCGTGAACGGCAAATGGAAGTGGGCGTCCGATCTGAATGCCTTCGTCGGGCTGCAACACAACTACTTCGGCAACGTGTGGATCTACAAGCCGGGCAACTGGGTTGCCCCGTCGTTCATCGGAATTCAGAACAACCTGCTGCCTGGCCCGGCGCGTCCAGAAGCATTGAGGTAACACAGACATGGCATTGACCTTCAACGGCGTGAATTCCAGCCTCACGCGTACCGGACAGATTGTTTCCAACTATCCGTTCACGATCTTTGCGTGGACCCGCGCGACAGCCGCCCGGGCGGGGTTCGTTGCCGAACTGGCAGTAGAGCCTGGCCCATGGGGTGGCCACGAGGGACATGGCGCACTGTCCAATGGCACATCGATGCGGGGTTGGTCATCCGTCGGTAATCCGTGCTCGGCCTACAGTGCGCGAAACATCAGCGTGGGCGACTGGGTGCCGTGCATGGCGGTCTTCGTCAGCACGTCACTCCGCAAGATCTATTACGGGAATGGCGCGGTTCAGGTCGACACCAATAACTCGCCGCAGACGCCCTCTGTGCTGCGGGAGTTCGCGGTCGGCAGGATGGCCATCAGGGACGCGCTCTACTGGGCTGGCGACCTGGCGTGCGTGGGCCTGTGGAGCACTGAGCTCACGGCGGCTGAATATGCCCAGCTTGCTGCAGGTGCCGTGCCATCGACAATGCGCAGCGCCGCCATCATCGACTACTGGTCGCTCCAGAGCCAAGGGGCCACGCAGGTGGGCTTGAACGGGCGGGCATTGACGGCCACCAACACAGCGCAGGCTGCAAGCCACCCCATTGTCGAGACCACGCCCGAGCCCGGCGGCGACACAACGCCGCCCACGTTGGTCGGGCCGATCTTGGTCAGCGCGCTGACGGCCACGAGCTACACCCTCGGCTGGCCCGCAGGCACGGACAATGTGGCGGTGTCGAGCTACGAGCTCAGCCTGGACGGGGCCGCGAGCTGGAGCAACGTCGGAAGCTCGCTCACGGCCAACATTGCCGGGCGTGTGTCGGGCAGCACGGACCTGGTGCTTGTGCGCGCGCGTGACGCTGCAGGCAATGTCAGCACGCCGCCGCTCAGCGCCTCTGTAACGTTGTTGCAGGCGCCGGATACAACACCCCCGTCGCTGATCGGATCCATCGCAGTCAGTGCCATCATCTCTACGGCCTACACGCTCACATGGCCAGCCGGCGCCGACAACTTGGCGGTCACGAGCTATGAGCGCAGTCTCGATGGCGGCGTCAGTTGGGTCGACGTGGGCAACGTGCTCACGGTTGGCATTTCAGGGCGTACGCCTGGCAGCACCGATCAGGTGCGTATTCGGGCGAAGGATGCTGCCGGTAACGTCAGCTCGCCGCCGCTCACCACGGGGGTTGCGCTTCCTGTCCAAGGCAGCGGGGCCATCCTTACACCGCCGCTGAAGAACAACACGGGCACCTTGCTGGCCAACCTGACCGGCATTGCCGTGAACGTCTACAACGCGAACACCGGTATGCTGGTCTTGCGCAAGACCGGGCTCGTGAGCGACGCGCTCGGTGTGGTGACGATCAGTGACGCCGCCATCGTCTCCGGCACCGCGTATGCGTATGAAGTCGTGACGCCGGCCAACGGGCGTCGCCTGCCGGTAGGAACGGCCACATGAGCAAGTGCCTTCGAATCGACACCGCCGAGTTGTTCCCCGGCGCATTGGTGATAGGCGACACAGGACTGGGTGTCCTTGGAGCATCGGTGCCGGCCGCTGGTTTGCATGGACCGGCCTTCGCCCGTGATGCGGTGGTACTGCAAACGGATTTCGCGGGCAAAGAGTACCGGGGAACCATCGATGCCGCACCACCCGAGCTGCGGCTGACTGCGGCCGAGAACACCTCGTTCACCGCAACCGGACCGGACGGCAGCCACGAAGTGAGCTGGTCACTCTTCGAGGACGGCGTATACGTCGGTTCATCGACATTCACGGTTCGCTTCGGACCGTAACTCCTGCCCAGCGGCGGGCCTCTACCGGCCGAGTTGCCGGTCGACAGAGGCGACGAAAGCAGGTTTGCCGACGACGCTGAGTTGGGTGCGTGCGTGACGTCTGTTTGCCGTTGGCGTGCGTGCCGTCGCGCAGCGCGGCCACGTGGCCGTTCCGTACGTTTCAGGCCGGACCCCCGAGCGTGCAAAGTTTGCGGCGCCGCGGCAGCCCAGTGCACGCCCGGTTCCTACAATCCGGCGACTACCCGCCTTGGAGCACCAAGTGGTGCCGGGCGTGCGCAAACCGCGATCCAACTGCATGACCCACCCCGCCTTCGCCATCACCGACCGACCCGTCCGCTTTGCTCTGGCCGGCTGGGGCCGCATTTCAGAGAACCATTTCACCGCCCTGGAGAAGCACGCCGAGCGGGCGCAGCTGGTGGCCGTCTGCGACACCGACAAGGCGGCGCTTGCCAAGGCCGTGCAGCGCACCGGTGCGGCCGGCTTCGCCAACCTGGAAGCCTTGCTCCAGGGCTGCAACGCCGACATCGTCGTGCTCACCACCCCCAGCGGCCTGCACGCACGCCAGGCCATCGAAGCGGCCCGTGCCGGGCGCCATGTGCTGAGCGAAAAGCCCATGGCGACCAAGTTCGAGGACGGCCAAGCCATGGTGCGCGAATGCCGCGACCGCGGCGTCAAGCTGTTCGTCGTCAAGCAGAACCGGCTCAACGGCACCGTACAACTCGTCAAGCGGGCCATCGACCAGGGCCGTTTCGGCCGCATCCACCTGGCCACCGTCAACGTGTTCTGGTCGCGCCCGCAGGCCTACTACGACGCCGCGCGCTGGCGCGGCCGCTGGGACCTGGACGGTGGCGCGTTCATGAACCAGGCCAGCCACTATGTCGACCTGCTCGACTGGCTGGTGGGGCCGGTCGACAGCGTGCATGCCTACACCGCCACGCTGGCGCGCGACATCGAGGCCGAAGACACGGGCGTGATGAGCGTGCGCCTGCGCCACGGCGGGCTGGCGTCGGTCAACGTCACCATGCTGACCTACCCCAAGAATCTCGAGGGCAGTGTCACGCTGCTGGGCGAGAAGGGCACCGTGCGCATCGGCGGCACCGCCGTAAACCGCATCGACCACTGGGAGTTCGACGCCCCGCATGCCGACGACGCGCTGGTGGCCGACGCCAGCTACGGTATCGACAGCGTCTACGGCCCCGGCCACCCGCTGTACTACGACAACGTCATCAAGACCCTGCGCGGCGAGGCGCAGGCGCAGGTGGACGGTTACGAGGGCCTGCGTTCGCTTGAAGTGCTGATCGCCGGCTACCGCTCGGCGCGCGACGGCCAGCGGGTCGGCTTGCCCCTGGTCTTCTGAGGCGCCCACCATGCCTGCCTTGATCCACCCTTCCGCAATCGTCGACCGGGGCGCAGAGATAGGCGACGCCACGCGCGTCTGGCATTGGGTGCATGTCAGCGCCGGCGCCCGCATCGGTGCGAAGTGTTCGCTGGGGCAGGGCGTCTACGTCGGCAACGACGTGCGCATCGGCAGCAACGTGAAGATTCAGAACAACGTCTCGGTTTACGACGCCGTGACGCTGGAAGACGATGTCTTCTGCGGCCCCAGCATGGTCTTCACCAACGTGCACAACCCGCGTTCGGCGGTGGTGCGCAAGGACGAATATCGGCCGACGCTCGTGCGGCGCGGCGCCAGTCTGGGTGCCAACTGCACCGTGGTCTGCGGTGTCACCATCGGCCGCTGGGCCTTCGTCGGCGCCGGCGCGGTGGTCAGCCGTGATCTGCCCGACTTCGCGCTGGCCGTGGGTGTGCCGGCACGGCAGATCGGCTGGATCAGCCGCCATGGCGAGAGGCTGGCGCTGCCGCTGGCGGGCGATGGCGAAGCCACATGCCCTGCCACTGGCGAAACCTATTTGTTGAGAAGCGGCCTGTGCCGCCTGGCGAACGAGAACCCCGTATGACCGACAAGCTCGACTTCATCGACCTGAAGACCCAGTACGCCGCGCTGAAGGGCAGCATCGCCCAGCGCATGCAGGCCGTGCTGGACCATGGCCAGTACATCATGGGCCCCGAGGTGAAGGACCTGGAAGCGCGCCTGGCCGAGTACACCGGCGCGCGCCATTGCATCACCGTGGCCAGCGGCACCGAAGCCCTGCTGATCGCGATGATGGCGCTGGGCCTGAAGCCGGGCGACGAAGTCATCACCACGCCCTTCACCTTCGCCGCCACCGGCGAGATGATCGTGCTGCTGGGCGCGCGGCCGGTCTTCGTCGACATCGAGCCGGGCACCTGCAACATCGACGCTACTCAGATCGAAGCGCGCATCACTTCGCGCACGCGGGCCATCATGCCGGTCAGCCTGTACGGGCAGGTGGCCGATATGGACGCCATCAATGCCATCGCCGCCCGCCACGGCCTGGCGGTGATCGAAGACGCGGCGCAAAGCTTCGGCGCCAGCTACACCGGCGCCGCAGGGCCTGCGCGCAAGAGCTGCCACCTGAGCACGCTGGGCGCGACCAGTTTTTTTCCGAGCAAGCCGCTGGGATGTTATGGCGACGGCGGCGCGCTCTTCACCGACGACGACGAGCTGGCGCAGGCCTGCCGCGAGATCCGCGTGCACGGCCAGAGCGCGCGCTACACGCACACGCGCATCGGCGTCGGCGGGCGCATGGACACCTTGCAATGCGCTGTGGTGCTGGCCAAGCTCGAGCGCTTCGAGTGGGAAGTGGCGCAACGCCTGGCGCTGGGTGAACGCTACGGCCGCTTGCTGGCCGACGTGCCCGGTGTTCGGTTGCTGGAAGTGCGGCCCGACCGCGACTGCATCTGGGCCCAGTACACCGTGTTCGTCGAAAACCGCGCAGCGGTGCA
>Ga0335397_10008174_pt1 | contig 13204 bp, 9 predicted proteins | sample MAT04_FD_205740 | JGI IMG/M metagenome (GOLD analysis project Ga0335397, IMG submission 205740) | Freshwater microbial communities from Lake Fryxell liftoff mats and glacier meltwater in Antarctica - MAT-04 (spades assembly) (version 2) ...
GGCCAGCTGCTCCTCGCCGTTGCGACCCTCGGCCAGATGCTCCGCGCCCGCGGGGACGTAGCGGCAGGCAGCTCACCCGAGCGCGCCGAGGACGTGGCGCACCTGCTGCAGCTCGTCGCCGACGGCCAGCTGCGCGTCGTCCTCGACCAGGTCGTCGGCCTCGACGACATCGCCGAGGTGCACCGGCGGATCGACACCGGGCGCAAGGTGGGCAACGCGATCGTGCGTCCGTAGCTGCGGACCAGCCGGCCGAGGTGCTCGCACCCGCCCCGCGAGCGACGTGCCGGCGCGTGGATGTCGCCACACAGGGGCTTCCAGGTCGCAGCGGCCATCCCACGTGGCCTTGCTTGACGTGCGCTGGGGGCCTACACGCCGTAAGGGCGGACGTTGCCGGGAAGGTGTCCAGCCGCCTCGTCGTGCCGTATGCGCTCGCTCACGTCCTCCTCGGACTCGACCTGCTCGTCCGGCAGCACGCGCGCGCTGGCGATGAGCTCATCGAGGGTCATCGCGTACTTACTGGGCTCGGTCATGTAGTCAGCATCCGCCCGCGGACGTCGAAGAGCCAGACCCACTTGCTTGGCCCCACAGCGCCGCCGATAGCCACTGATCGTGGCCCGCTCGCTGCGCCGGGCGAGGAGCTGCTTGCACCCGCCCCGCGAGCAACCTGCCGGCCCGCGGATGTCGCCAACTAGGGGCTATCCGTCACGGGCAAGGTGGGGTCGACAGGACCTCCAGCGAGTGCGCGAGGCGCAGGTCGTAGGTGTCGCCGTCTGCCGTGTAGGTCACCGCAATGTCCGAGAAGACACCCCGCACAGTTCGGTCGAGCGCGAGCGCGAGGTTCAGGGTCTCCTGGGCTTTGAGCCTAGCCTCGCTCCGACGGCGGGGGCTGTTCGGACCACGCTGCGCTGCTGGTCGGGTTTGCCGTCGTCCCGAGAAACGTTGTCCCCTGGATGGGCAGCACGAAGGCGCTTGTAAGCGTCAGACCTTCGGGTTCGACGAGCCGCACGGCTTCGATGGTCACAGGACCGGAGCTGTCGTTTCGGAGCACCTCGTTGCCAAAGACGACCGGAGCCGTGCCGGGTACTGGGGTGCAGAGGTGCGCCTGACCCCCGGAAGGACCCAACGGCCCTACATCGGACAAGCCATTGGAGCAGGCTGCAAGGAGGGCCGCCAAGAGGCAAGTGGCAGTCGTCCAGTTTCGCATCACGCTCGCAACCTAGTGCCGGCTAGGAGGTGCTTGCACCCGCCCCGTTGCAGGCACGGCGGACCGGCGAGCCGTGGCCGGCGGTTTCGCTCATGCCGCGATAAGTACGTTCACCTCGCCGGTCATGTGCGTCGTTACGTACGCCCTTAGCTCGTGCTGAGCCGAGGCCTGTAGCCGGGCTGCACCGGGGTGCCTTCCCTCGACGAGGTCGCGTGCCCTACTACGACTTCGCCCTCAACCACTGTCGCGTCCGGGGTGGGCCACGGTGATCGTCAGGCGGTGCGTGTCGGTGGACCGCCACGTGCCGGTCTTGCCCGGCCAGCCGGCGTCACTCAAGGGCGCCACGTCGGGGCCTCACCCGTGAGTGCTTGTCAGGGCGGGGCAAGGGCAGCGGTCGCACGGGGGATGGAGGTGACACCTTGTGCACCGTGGACTGAGTGGCTGAAGCGTCCGTTCATGCCGACACCCGATATCGCTTCGTTCTACCTCCACTCCAGTCCACTTCACGACGGCGAGGCGCCAGGTGTCCGCACATCTGCCCATGCGCCACCGGTGCGCCGACCCGCGGTGCGGCGGTCAGCCGGTGCCGGCCGAGGCCCTGGCCAGCTCGAGGGACGGGCAGATCAGCGAAGACGAGATCGTCATAGGTCCCGGACCATGCGCGGCAGCGGCAGCGCCGTCGTGCCCTTGACCTTGGCCAACGACACCTGCCGTGTCGTGCGCATGACACCGGGCAGCGCGAGCAGGCGTTGCGTGAAGAAGCGGTCGAAGGCGTCGGCATCGCGGCTCACCACCTTCACCAGGTAGTGGCTCGAGCCCGTCACCCGGTGGCACTCCGTGATCTCCGGAAGGCTCTTCACGCCGTCCTCGAACAGGTCGAACGCCTGACGCGACTCCACCTCCAGGAGCACCTCGAGGAAGACCTCGAAGGTCCGTCGGGCGAGGCCCGGGTCGACGAGTGCGACGTAACGGCTGATCCAGCCCTCGCGCTCGAGTGCGCGCAGGCGACGCTGCACCGGCGCCGCCGTCAGCCCGACACGGTGACCCAAGTCGGCCAGGCTCAGCCGCCCGTCCACCTGGAGCTCTCTCAGGATGGCCAGGTCGACCTCGTCCATGAGGCAGTCATTCTCCCCGACGGCACGGCGAAGACGCAAACACCTTGCGTGGGCGGCGTGTTGTCGGGGCAAATGCACACACCTCTTGCGGACGACGTCGCCCAAAATGGGCGTCTCAGCCGGCTCACTTTCCGTGTCCGTCGGTCGTGGCGGGGGCTCCGCTCACTGACAACCCCGTGATGCGCCGGAGCGGATGCGGGAGGAGGTGTCAGGTGGACGGCTTCACCGGTCGCCTCAGCGAGGCTGTCGATCTCGCCCCGGTCCTGCGCGAGTCCGCTGCTCGACAAGCGCTGCAACTGCGTTCTAGCCTGATCCTCAACCCAGTGGAGAACTTCCCGCTGCCCGACGACCTGGCCGTGGCAGCAGGACCTCTCCACGGGCTGTACAACAGCGACAAGGTGCGCTCCCGCGAGGCACGGGTGGCCAGCGACCACCAGTTCGCCGGGCGTCGGGACATCGAGCGGGACTGCGTCCGTGCCTACGCGGCGTGGGCGCGGGCGCTGGGCGCCGCGGACGCGTCGCTCCGCCTGCTGTCCGGGCTGCACGCGCACGCGGTGCTGTTTATGTCCGTCTCACAACCAGGGCAGCGCGTGCTGCTCCTGCCGGTCGAGGCGGGTGGCCACCTCTCCGGCCGGCAGGTCCTCGAACGCCTCGGGCTCGAGGTTGTCGACATGGTCGTCGACGAGGAGGGCCAGCGTGTCGACATCGAGCGGACGCTTGGGCTGTGCGACGGGTCCCCGGTCGACTTCGTCTTCGTCGACCGGAGCGAGGGCCTGGTCGTGGAGGACTTCTCGGCGCTGGCCGGCCTCGAGTCGACCTCCGTCTACGACGCGTCGCAGCACCTCGTCAACGTGATCGTGGGTGACCACCCCAACCCCTTCGACCACGGCTTCGACCTCGTAGTATCGAGCGTACACAAGAACTTCCCAGGACCGCAGAAGGCCCTGCTCGCCACCCGTGTCGCGGACGACGTCTGGCGCCTGCTGCTGCATGGGGTGTCGACGTACGTCTCGAACATGCACGTCGCAAGCACGTACGCGGCCACGTTGACGCTCGGGCGGTCGGACTGGCTCGCCACCTACTCGAAGCGGATGCTCGCCTGCGCGCCGCTGCTCGAAGCGGAGCTGGCCGAGCTCGGCGTGCCCGTCGTCCGCCGTCCAGCCGATGCTGTCCCGACGCACCATGTGTGGATCCGGGAGGGCAGCCGGGACCGGGCCTTCGACACGTTCGAGGCCCTCGAGCAGTGCGGCTTGCACACCAACTACCGCAAGCTGCCCTACGGCCTGGGGCACGGCATCCGGCTCGGACTGAGTGCCGCTGTGCGTGTGGGCCTGCTGGAGAGTGACTTGCCGCGCCTGGCGGGGCTGATCGCGGACGTACGCCGGAGCGGTCCGACGCCGGCGCTGCGGGCGGCTGCCGAGGCACTCAGCCGCGAGGTGTGGGATAGGGAGACGGTGGCGTGACTGCACGCGACCGCGACTCCTGCCACTACGCGCTGCTCGGTCCAGGACGGGTCGGCGAGCTCCCCCGGACGCAGTCGGCGCTGCCCACAGGCTGGGTGCGCGTCCGGATCGCCTACTGCGGGGTGTGCGGTTCCGACGTGTCGCGCTGGTCGGGCCAGCGGGCTGCCGCCTACCCCGTCTCGCTCGGTCACGAGTGGGTTGGTGTGGTGGAGGCTCTCGGCCCCGACGTGCAGGCGCTGACGCTCGGGGACGTCGTGACGACCGACCTCAACCACCGCTGCGGCACCTGCTCCTCGTGCACGAGCGGGCGGTCGCACCTGTGCCGACATGGGCAGGAGGGCCGGTTCAGCAACCGGGGTTTCGCGACGATCGTCGACCTCGACGCCACGTACCTGCAGCGCTGCTGGACGGCGCCCGCACCCCACCTGGCACTAGCGGAGCCGGTGTCGTGCGTGCTGCACGCCGTTGACCACTGCCGACTGACCCATGACGACCGGATCCTGGTCGTCGGGGCCGGCGGGCTGGGTCTCTGCACGGCCTTCGTGCTGTTCAACACCGCGCAGGTCACCGGCTTCGACGTGGTCGATCGCGACCGCATCAGACTGGCCCGGCTGGCCGAGGTCGTCGCGCCGCTAGGTCGCGCTGTCGACGCGCCGACGGAGGCGTACGACGTCGTCCTGGACATGTCCGGAACCGTGGCCGGGCTCCAGGAGGCCTGCCAGCGGTTGACCCCCGGTGGTCAGCTGTGCACGATGTCGCACCTACCCGACCACGCCGAGGTTGGTCTACTCGAGCGGCTCGGCCACAAGGACGCCACGGTGACAATCAGCTACCTCAACGGCCCCTCCACGACCCTCACCCGCGCCATCCGGCTCCTCGAGCGTTCCTGGTCGCCGTTGTGGGACACCCTGCTGGACGTCCGACCGCTGGACGAGCTGCCTGCTGTGTTCGAGGGACGGTCGACCTCTCCGGCGAACAAGGTGGTGATCGACGTCGACGCAGCCGGTGCTCGGTCAGCGGCCCAGCGACTGCAGGCGCTCGCGCAGGTCGTCTGAGCCGGTCCAGTGGACGTCCTGCGACCAGCGGCGGACCTGGGCGTCGGCGCCGAGGAACCACGCGGGGACCACGCACAGGTGTCCGTACGTCCCCAGCGCGGTGACGCTAGCGACGAGCGCGGCGTAGACCTGCCCGGCGACCGCGAGTTCACCGGCCCGGACCTCCGTGACCACGCTGGCCTGCCGGGCAAAGCAGGCTCCAGCGGGGTACCCCACCGCCTGCGCCTCGGCCAGCCCCCGCTCGCAGGCCGCACGCGCCTCGTCAAAGTGCCCTGTGCCCGAGAGAGCGAAGCCGAGAGCGGCGCGGGCCTTGGCGACCTCGATGCGGCTGCCCAGCCGGGTGTTCAGGTCGATAGCCTCCGCGGCGTCCTGGGCCGCGAGAGCGGGTTCCACCCAGCACCGTGCCTCCGCCAGGTTGGTCCGGAGCTTCCCGCGCAGGCTCGGCACCTCCCGGATCCGGTCAAGAGCCCGCAGGTACTCCTGCTGGGCGCCCACGTGGTCCAGGCTGAACCGGAGGGCGTGCCCGCGGTGCCTTACGAGCTCGGTCCAGTCGAGGGTGCGCTCCGTCGGCACCTGCTCGTAGGCCTCGAGCAGCAGATGGCTCGCCTCCCGCAGACGGCCGTCCATGGTGAGGACGTCCGCGTGGTAGAGCCGGATCCGGACCTGGTCCCGCCGCGTCCCGTCGAACTGCTCGACGGCCTCGTCCAGCTCGCGGAAGCGTTGTCGTGCGGAGGCGTAGTCCCCGCTGATCTCCCGCAGGTACGCGTCCTCGAGGTCGAAGGAGGTGGCGTGCCGTCCCAGCAGCGACCGGCGTGCTGCGAGGGGCTCGAGCCGGGACAGCGCCTGGACCGGGCCGTGACTTCGCCGCACGCTGAGCGCGACGAAAAACTGCGCGACGAGGCGTGCCGCGTCGGACGCCGCCCGGTCGACCACCGGCAGGACCGCCAGCTCGCGCCAGCAGCCGGCATCGTAGAGGTCGAAGCCGACGTCGACCAGTCGCTCGACCACCGTCGTCGGGAGGTCGTCCACCGCCTGGCAGCCCTCGAGCACCGCGGCGAAGATCCGTGCGAGACGGTCGTAGTCGTGCGCCCGCCAGTCCGTCGTCCGCAGGGCGAGGTGCTCGGTCGCGCCCTGCAGAGCGGTGAGCGCGTCGTCCTCGAGGTCCGCGCCTCGGCGGACGAGCTTCGTGAGGAGGTGGTGCGTGCGGAACAGCCCCTGCTCGACCTCCACGACAAAGAACCACTCCACAAACGTGCTCACCCGGACGGCAGCGTCGTCGAGGCCGAGCGACCGCACTAGGCTCGCGTAGACGCCTTCGTCGAAGTACTGCACCACGGCGAGAGAGACGGTCAGCCTCCGCTCCACCTCGCTGAGGTGGTGGAGGAGCCGCTCGACCATCGCCGGCGACGAGGACGGGAGCTCATTCACGTCGACGGTGCCCCGCTCCCGCAGGTGGGCCCGGCAGACGGCGATGGACGCGTGCAGGTAGAACGGCACGCGCTCGGACGCTGCGACGATCCGGTCCTCGACCCCACGGCGCAGGTGGTCACCGATCTCCCGGCGGATCATCCTGCGGCACTCGTCCTCGGGCAGTTCGTCGAGCGTCCGCTGCCGCACCTGCGTGCCCCAGACGGCAGCGTCCCCCTCCAGCGGTCGGCGGGAGGCGATGACGTGGATGCCGGCGCCGAGGCTGCGGATGAACGGCGGGAGCCAGTCGACGCCCGTCGCCAGCTCGGGGTCGGGCACGTCGTGGGCGTCGTACAGGAACACCAGTCGACGGTGCTCCGGGTCCGAGAGCACCCGGCCGATGTCAGCGCCGAGCAGCGAGGGGAGGCGGTTGTGCAGCTCGTCGGGCTGTGCGCGGAGGGCGTCGACCGCCGCGAACGCAGACCGGTCGTAGCCGCGTCGCAGAACCAGATCCGGGTTGAGACCGCGGAAGCGGTCGACCGCGTACGTCACGGGCAGCGTGTCGGCCTCGGTGTCCAGTGCCCCTGGCTCCGCGTGCGGGTCACCGGTCGCCGCCTGGAGCCTCTCAACCTGCGGCCGAGGCTGTCCGCTGACCACCGCGTAGACGACGGCTGCCACGTCGAACAGGTGGCAGGGCACACCCACCTGCTCGCGGATGGACACGAGTGTCGGGAACGCCGAACCGCCGAGAGCGACCGAGACCACGGTCGGGGGCTGAGGGAGCCTGCTGAAGCGGGACGCCACCTCTTTGAGGAAGCGGGTCTTGCCGATCCCCCCCAGGCCCGCCATGCCGACGATGACGGGGTGTCGCGGATCGTTCGCGAGCACCTCGAGGTGGCGCTCGAGGTGGCGGTACTCCTCCACGCGGTCGAGGAACGCCGCGTCACGCTGCCGGTGGGCGTCGTCCCATGCACCGGAGGTCGACGGCCGACTCGCGCCGGTGCTCATCGCGCACCCTCAGCCGCGGTGGCCTGCACGTCAAAGACGTGAACCCCGTACGACCCGCCCACGGCCACCCGCTCTCCGTGCGGCTGCCATGCCGCCGAGCTCAGGACGCCCGTCAGCGCGAGCGCTGAGCTTACGCCCTGCCGGCCGAGGCTGGGGGCCGCCGGCCAGACCTGGACCCGGCCGTCGCAGCCGACAGTAAGCAGCCGGCGGCCCTCCGGGGAGAAGGACGCCGCGTGCACGCCGCCGGCGTGGCGGCCCACCTCCCGTGCCTCGTGGCTGTCGAGGTCCCACAGCAGGAGGGTGCCGCCCTCGTCCCCGGCCGCGGCGGACCGGCCGTCCGGGCTCCAGGCGACGGCGCGCACGCGGTGCTCACGTCGCCCCAGCAGAGCAGGCCCGCCACCGCCGATGTTCCACAGCCGCAGCCCCCCGTCGTCGTCCCCGGTGAGCAGACGCTGTCCGTCCGGCGACCAGGCCACCGTGCCCGCAGCGTCGCCGCGCCGGTCGACCATCACCCACTGCCCGTCCGGCCGCGGCCGCCACACCTGCAACCCACCGTCGCCGTCCACGCACGCCAACGCCGTGCCTGGAGCAGGTGCGGCGAGCGCGCGGACGCGCCCGCCGCGGGCCTCGAGCACCGCGGGTCGGTCGCGGCCGTCAGCGGACAGGGGCCAAAGCACGACCTCGCCGTCGTCACTGCCGCTCGCCAGTCGGCGTGTCGTGCCGAGCCAGGCGAGAGCGTCCGCCGACCCGCCGTGCCGGCCCACCTCCACCGGGCGCCCGCCGCCCTCCGCCGGCCACACCTGCACGCTCCCGTCCCCACATGCGGCGGCGAGGCGCCGGCCGTCCGGTGACCAGGCCACGGCGGCGATCCGGTCCTGCGGCCCAGGCAGGTCGAGCCGTCCGTCGCTCCCGTCGACCTGCCACAGCCGGACCTCACCGTCACATCCTCCGCTCGTGAGGACGCGGTCTGAGGCGGGGCGCCAGGCGACGGTCAGCGCGCCCCCTTCGTGTCGGCCGAGCTCGACCGGCTCCGTGGCGCGGTCGGCCGCCCAGACCCGCAGCCGGCCGTCCGCGCTGCCGGTGGCGATGTGGTCCCCCGCCGGGGACGGCGACACGGCCCGCAGCGATCCGCCGGGGACCTTGAGCTCGAACGGCTCTGAGCCGTCGTCGGACCAGAGCCGCAGGGCGCCGTCCGCACCACAACTCGCCGGCCGCCCGTCGCCGGACCAGGTGACGCTGAAGACCTCCCCTTCATGACGACCACGCAGGCGTGGGGATCCGGCGCCGCTCCACACCCACACGGCGCCGTCGTCGTCGCCGAAGGCGAGCCGTCGACCGTCAGGCGACCACGCCAGAGCCCTCACCCAGCTCCCACCGCCGAGCCGCACGGCTCCGACGGGCGCTGTCGACCAGGAGCCTGCGAGACTCCACACCCGTACTCCGTCGTCCGCCCCGCTCGCCACCCGCGTCCCGTCCGGTGACCACGAAACGACGCGGACACCCGGCCCCTCGTGCCGCCCGATCTCCACGGGGTCCTCGTGACCGTCGAGGGCGTGCAGCCGCACCGCGCCGTCGAGGTCGCCATACACCAGTCGATCGCCGTCGGGCGACCAGGCCACCGCGGTCACCCACGAGGAGCCCCCGATCTCGTCCGGCGGCGCCCCGCCGTCGATGTCCCACACCCGCACGGTTCCGTCGCCGCCGACGCTGGCGAGACGGCGCCCGCCGTGGTCCCAGGCCATCGCGTGCACACGGTCGTGGTGCGTCCCGACGACCCGGTCGAGCGCCGAGCCCGTCGGCTCCGGGCTGGACCACCCCGCGGCGTAGCGCAGGGCAGGGACGACCGGTCCGTCGTCGTCGCACGTCACCAGCTCTAGGCCCCCTGGACGGGCGAGCAGCGTCGCCGCGACGTCCGCAGCAGAAGACAGCTCGGGCAGCAGGTGGTGCCAGCGTCGCGCCCACTCGAGCAGACCGGCAGCCTGCGTGCCCTGCGCCAGCTGGAGCTGCTCCAGGCCCACGGAGGACGGGAACTCGTGGAGCACGCGCGCGAGCCAGGCGAGATCGCGGACTGTCATCGCCAGCTCGTCGCTCAGCCCGGCGGACTGCAGGTGCAGCGCGAGGCGGCGCCACAGGTAATCGCAGTCGTGCGACAGCTCGGCCCATCGACCCGTGACCGGCCGGTGGGCGGCCAGGAGCGAGGCGTGCCGGGCCCGGCCTCGGTCTTGCTCCGCCGCGAGCATGTACTGGCGCAGCACGTCGTGCAGGCGAACGGTGGTCCCGGCTGCGTCGTACGCCTGGACCAGGGAGAGGTCCCGCAGGTCCGCGGCCAGGCGCGGGAGGTCGTGCTCGTCCAGCCTGCGCCACTTCCCAAGCACCGCCAACGGGACGTCCTCGTCCTCCGCGAAGACAGCGAGATCGCGGAAGAGCTCGACCGTTGCACCGTCGAGCCGGCTGAGACTCGCCTCGACGGTGGCGGCCACCGCCTGGTCCCGTGCGACGTCGTGCCGAGGATCGAGCGAGGTTGGACCTCTCGCTCGCAGCGCACGGGCGAGCCTTCCGGCGGCGGCCTCCACCGTCAGACCATCCTCCACGTCGTGGAGCAGAGCGCTGTTCACGAGCTGCGCCAGCAGCGGCCAGTTGCCGGTCCTCCGCAACAGCTCCGACCAGTCGACGTCGTCCGCGTCGGGGAGACCGCGGGTGAGCAGGTCCTCCGCCTCCCGGTCGGTGAGCTGGTCGACGGCCACAACCGGCGTCCCGTACGGGAGCACGCTGCGGACGCGACTGGTGACGAGCCGGACCGTGGAGGGAGCGCCGTGCAGGAAGGGCTCTAGGTCCCGAGCTCGCCAGACGTCGTCGACGACCAGCAGGAGGCGCCGGTCACCGATCGTGCTGCCGAGGTGAGCCCCTGCCGTCCGCGCGTCGGTGAAGGCAGGGCACCGCTCCTCGAGCAGGAGCACGAGGTTGCGGCAGGACTCGACCAGTCGCTGCTCGGACGGATGCTCCCCGAGCTCGACCCAGAGCACTCCGTCAGGCAACTCGTCGCGCAGCCGTCGGCATGCCCGGCCCGCCAAGGTGGTCTTACCGAAGCCTCCGGCCCCGTGCAGCGCGACGATCGGCGGACGGGCCGACGCTTCGTCCTGATCCGGCTGCACCGCACGGCGAATCTGCTGCACGACCGCGGCGAGCTCCTCGGGCCGTTCGACGAGGGCCGCTGGGCCCGGCGGCACCATGTACGGCCGCTGGTGACGTGGCCGCAAGTGCCGGGACCGCAGGGCGTCTGCAACGAGCCGCTGCAGGTCGTCGGCGTTGCGGAAGGAGGCGACCGTGTTCTCCGCCTCCAGCCGTCGTCGGAAGGCGGTCTGCCGCTCCGCCCACCTGGCCTCACCGAGCACCAGGCCCGGTGGCATGTCGCCGTCCTCGGCGAGCAGGAAGACGTAGGTCTCCATGCCCGCTGCTTTGGCCGCCTCGTACTCGAGCTCGGTGTACGAGCGCTCCGGTTCCTCGCTGACGGGGCTGCCGTAGCTGAAACCGATGATGCCGACGTAGACATCGCACGCCCGGACGCGCTGACGGCACTCCTCCGCCGGTGGTCGTGGGGTGGCGGTCCAGCCCGTCATGTCCCGCGGGAGGCAGTCCTCGGTGTTGCACGCCGCCTTGGCTGCGGCGACGTAGGACCGGTTCGGCGCGTGCTTCGCGAACTCCGAGGTGCGGCTCAGGAACACCGTCCGCGCGGTCACGGACGGACCGTACCAACCACGCAGCGCCTTCGCGGGCGCGCCGTGCGTCGTCCGCCGACGCAGGTCGGACCCGCTCGCTTGCTGATGAGGACGCACACGTGTGCACTTAGTACGTGCAGCGGCTGATGTTCGTGGCCCAGATCCTGAACTCGGCTGGGTACCCGGAGGCGCTCACCAGCCTGACCGGGGACCGGGACCACAACCCCCTGTACCGCTGGCGCGAGGCGTTCCAGGACTCCCGTGCACTGTCGGAGGCCGGTCGCTACGCGCAGAGCATACGAGTGCTCACGGACCTGCTCGCGGAACTGCAGGAGGCCACCGGTACCGCAGTGGGCAGGTTGCAGCCCAAGATCTTCGGGGCCTTGGGGGGTGGACTGGACAGCGGCCGGCGACATGCGCGCCGCGCGCTACTGGACTGAACGGGCGATGCTGGCCTGCCGCGAGAGCGGGGACACGGCAGGAGTCATCACCTACTTCGAGAACAGCCAGGTCCTGGAGGCATGCACCTTCCTCTGGTGGACCGTGAAGCCGGCGCCGTCCTGCTGACCTGCCGTAGGCTGGTCGCGTCGGCGCAGGAGCTCAGAGACGACTTCGAGTCCGTCAGTAGCAACTCCCGGCTCGAGGAGGCCCTAGCGCTGGCCGATCAGACCGCCGACCGGACGGCCACACGCCTTCACGGGAAGCTCTATGGCCTGCGTGGTTGGAATCATCAGCAGCTCGGTGACGACGAGCGTGCCCGCACGGACACCGAGACGGCGCTCGCTGAGTGCCAGGCTACCGGCGACCTGCACGGCATACGCGTGGACAGCAGCAGCCTCAGGGTGGGGTGGGGTGGGGGCTTGCGCCGGAGGGCAGCAACACCCAAGAGTAGGGGTAGGGCATGTCCATCGGCAGGACCTTCACCGGCGATCCGATCTGGGCCAGAGCGCGACGGCCACACTGTGCGCCCCCGGAAGCCGTGATGTCCTTCCTCGCGGACAGACCGTCCAGAGCGCTGTACCACGGGTCCGACCCAAGGCCATGCTGTCGGAGGGTATGCGCCTCCGGTGAGCTGGGACGAAGCTGACTGGAGCACCGCCGCGCACCGGCCTCGTCGGCTCAACTAGCCACGCCGATGTGTCGCATGCCGGCCACACCTGCGTCAGGTGTTGAGCGTGCTCGTGTCTTGACGCTGCATGAACCTGCGCGCACCATTCCGCTCGAAACCGCTCGCGTGATGCGGGGCGCGGCCTGGCTGGTCTCGCCGGTCCTCGCTCTGGTGGCCCTCGCGATGCTGGCATTGGACCCGGTAGCGCTCCCCGTCTAGTACGGCGCCCGGTTCACTGGTGTTGTCTGGTCGCTCCTGAGTTTCGCCTGAAGACCTGGCTGTGACGCAGCAAGAACTTGCTGAGCCGACGGCGAGCGCAGGTCCGTTCGATCAGCGCGTCAGCGCGGGCCCGGTGTTGCCGGACGCGTCAGACCGAGATCCGCCAGTAGTGCTTGGGTAGCGGGCGTGTTGAACGAGCAGATGCCCTGTCAGGTGGGGAGAATCGGGGTTGCGAAGACCTGATTCGGACCGACTTGAAGGGCACCTGCTCGGTGAGCAAACTACGACGGAGTCAGCGTTCGGCAAAGCGTTGCGCACGACGTGTCGGGATCGGAAGCCCAGACAAGACCCTGACGGGGCTGGCGGGACTCGCAGCGGTCGATGAGCTGATCGGCCGGTTGGGGATCGTGGAGGTCCTCAACGGTGGGATCGGGCCGGTCAAGCAGCGCGACCGGGGCTTGAGCGGTGGGCAGCTGCTGATGGGGATGGCGACCGCGCAGCTGGTCGGGCAGGACTGCTTGGCCGGGCTGGACCGGGTCCGGGCTGATGCCGCCAGCGCGTTGCTGAGCGAGGCGCCGGTCGCGCCGAGCCGGACCGCCGCCAGGCTCGCGGGCCGGTTCGGGCCGGCGCAGCTGGCCGGGATCGAGACCGCCCTGTCCGAGCTCTACACCCGCTGGTTGCGGGCGGTCCCGGCGCAGGTCCGGGCGCCTTTGGTGCTGCGGGACCCGACGATCGACCTGGACGCCTCCGACATCGAGGTCTATGGCAAGACCAAGCAAGGGGTCGGCTGGAACTACGCCGGTGTCCGGTCCGGCCGGGTGCACCTGGCCAGCTGGGCGCAGGCCGAGCTGCCGCTGGCCGCGGACCTGCTCGCCGGTAACGACGACGTCCGACCTGACGCCGCAGACC
>Ga0335397_10008175_pt1 | contig 13203 bp, 11 predicted proteins | sample MAT04_FD_205740 | JGI IMG/M metagenome (GOLD analysis project Ga0335397, IMG submission 205740) | Freshwater microbial communities from Lake Fryxell liftoff mats and glacier meltwater in Antarctica - MAT-04 (spades assembly) (version 2) ...
GCACGCACGGCGGGGCGTACACGGTAGGCATGGCCACCCGGCCGGTCTCCTTGTCGCACGACGCCGGCCACGTCTCGTCTTCGGCCGTGCCGGCTTCCACGGCCTGCTCGTAGTGGATGGGCACCTCCACCGATCCGGTCGGGTTCGTGTTCGTCGAGCCCGTGCCGTCCGGCCCGGTGGCGGTCTCGTCCTCGCCCCCGCCGAGGGCGATGACGGCGCCGATCACCGCCACCACGGCCACGATGGCGATCACCGGGCCCCAGCGCTTCATGGTCGATGGCCGTTCCGGCATGGACGGGAGTGGTGCGGTCATGAGGTTTCCTCCGGCAGGGAGCTGGGGACGGTTGCGGCTGGCGCCACGGCGCCTGAACGTTGGATGATCTCGGGCGAGCCCCCGAGGTAGGAAGCGATGACGTCGGGGTGGTGCAGCACATCGTGAGGCTCGCCGATGGTGACGACGCGTCCCTGGTCGAGGGCCACGAGGCGATCGGAGACCGAGGTGATCAGCGGCATGTCGTGCTCGATGACGACCATCGACGCGCCGAGCTGGTCACGGATGCGCAGCAGCAGCGGACCGAGCGCCTCGGTCTCACGTTGGGCGATCCCACTCGACGGCTCGTCGAGGAGCACGACCGAGGGTCGGAGGGCCAGCACGCACGCCAGGTCGACGACCCGCCGCGAGCCGGTCGAGAGCTCGTGGACGAACTTGGTGCGGAACGACTCGATGCCGAGGAGGTCGATGAGCAGGTCGACGTACCACTGGGCCGCGGCCTCGGTGTCCTGCTGGGCCGGCAACCGCAACATGGCGTTGATGGGGTCGGTGACGGTGAGCCAGCGCTCGAGCGAGACCTTGATCGTCTCCTCGACCGTGAGGGCGGGAAACAGGCGGGCGTCTTGGAACGATCGCCCGAGTCCGCGTCGAGCGCGACGATCGGGGGTGAGCGACGAGATGTCGTGGCCGTCGAGCAGCACGGCTCCCCCGCCCTTGGCCGTGAACCCCGAGATCAGGTCGTAGAGCGTCGTCTTGCCGGCGCCGTTGGGGCCGATGATGCCCACGATCTCGCCGGGTCGCACGGCGAAGCTGACGTCGTCGACTGCCCGGATGCCACCGAAGCGGACCCACAGCTCGCGCACCTCGAGCGCCGGGGTGGCATCGGGGGCGCCGAGCGCCGGCCGCGCCGGTACCACCTCGGCTGGCACTGTTTCCGACATGTCCGCCGTGACGGCATCGCCGACGCCCATGCCGGCGCCGGCGCCCTCGAGGAACACCGAGCGCAGCACGTCGGGCCGGTCGAGCAGCTCGGCGGTCGGCCCGGAGAACCGGATCTCGCCCTTCTCCATGAAGTAGGCGGTGTCGGCCAGCGTGAGGGCCACGTTGACCGACTGCTCGACCACGATCACGGTGGTGCCAGCCTCGGCCGTGCGTCGCACGATGTCGACGAGTTGCTCCACGATCACCGGCGCCAGGCCGAGCGACAGCTCGTCGATCACGAGCAGTCGGGGCTGGGCGATGAACGACATGCCGAGCGCCAACATCTGCTGCTGGCCGCCGCTCAGGTTGGCCGCCGGCTCGTCCATCCGGTGCACGAGGGCGGGGAACGTGACCAGCACGTCGTCGATCCGCTGCGTGGCCTGGCGCTTGTCGTGGCGGCACAGCCAGGTGGCCGCCTTGAGGTTCTCGGCCACGGTGAGGCCCGGGAACACGCCCTGCCCACCGGGAACTTGGGCGATACCCATGCCGGCGATCTCGTAGGCCGGCGCGTGGGTGATGTCCCGTCCGTCGAAGATCACCGCACCTCGGTCGGCCTCCACCACACCGCAGATGGCCTTGAGCAGCGTGGACTTGCCGGCGCCATTGGTGCCGAGCAGCGCCACGACCTCGCCCTCGCCCACCTCGAAGGAGACGTCGAACAGGATCTGGATGTCGCCGTAGGCCACGTTGAGGTCCCGCACCATCAGGAGCTTCGATCGCCCCTGGCGGCGCTCGAAGAGCATCTCGCTGCGGGCCGCCGTCGAAGTCCACACGTCCTTGACGTCGCCGGGCAGGAGATCGCCAGCCGAGGCGATGATGATGCCGCCGACGACGAACGTCGGCACCATCAAAGCCATGCCCCACGAGATGCCGAAGGTGTCGCCCAACGAACCGATGATGGGCAGCACGAGCAGGCCCGGGAGGATCCACAGCGAGCCCATCGAGAAGCCCACCGACCGGGCCCGTGGCGGGAGGGCCAACGAGAGGGAAGCGAAGACGCCGGGAGCGATGATGGCGAGGGAGATGGCGATGCCGATGTTGGCCACCACGGCCACCGGCCACGAGGGTGCGAAGGCGAACAGCAGGGCGAAGCCGCCGGCGACGAAGGCCACGAGGCCCACCATTCGCACGACGCTGCCCATGTCGACGGCCAGCCTCTTCATGCCCCACCGGGCGCCGACGTAGAAGCCGACGAGCGCAAACGGTTCGGCGAAGGCCAAGGCAAAGCCCCGCTGGGCGGCGTCAAGGCCGAGCGATTCGTACTTCAACGACCCGAGCACGCTGAAGCCGATCAGCCCGACGGCGAGGAACGGCAGGGCGTAGAAGATCCGGCTCAGCGACTTGACCTTGCGCACCATCCGCCACGCCTCGGCCAGCGACGGGCTGACCTCTTCGGTGTTGATCACGTCCTCAGACATGCCCATGACCGTGCGCTCCTGGGCGCCGCGGATGGGCTCGGGGAGCTTGCGCATGAGGAACACGAGCACGAGCGTCGGGATGGCGAACACCACGAACGGCACACGCCAGCCGAACCACTGGCCGAGCAGGCCGCCGATGAGCGGGCCGAGGGTGAGGCCGACGGTGTTGGCCGCCCGGTGGACCGAGAACACCCGAGGTCGGTGGCTGATCGGGTAGTAGTCCGACAGCAACGAGTTGTGGGTCGGGTCGACCACGGCCTTGCCCAGGCCCGAACCGACGCGGGCGGCGCCGAGCCACCAGATGCCGATGGCCAGCGCCGTGCCGAAGGAGAAGAACGACCACACCACGGCGCCGAGCATGCACAGGTGGACGCGGTTGCGGCGGTCGGCTTGGTGGGCGATGGGGATCTGCAGCAGCAACGCGGCGCCGAGGGCGACGCCGACGAGGGTGAGCACGGTCTGGAGGTCGACGCCCAGGTCCTCCTGGATGTTCGGGACCAGCACGGTGAAGGCGCTGCGGTCGAGCTCGTCGACGGCATTGAGGCCGAAGAGGATCAGCAGTGGGTAGACGGAGCCGCCGCCCACCACGTCGTCCATCCACGCCCGCGGGTGGCGCACGGCGTAGACGAACCGCTCTTTGAGCGTCCCGACCGAAGGTGGGATGGTCATCACGAGGCGGCACCTCCCGTGGCCACCGGGGTGGGCTCGTCGGCGCCGGGGTCGGCGGAATCGGCCGGTGGCGCCGCCGCGTCGTGGGCCGACTCGGCCTCGAGCGCCGCGGTCAGCACCGAGTCGTGGGTGGCCACGTCGGCCACCAGGCTGGGCACGATGATGGCGTTGCGTCGGGCCACCGAGCGCAGCCAGCCGTCGCGGAGCTTGTAGACGAGGCCGCCGAGGCCACCGGGGAAGATGAGCAGCACGATGAGCACGCCCACAGCCGTGGGCACGAGCTGCCAGATGATGGCGATCGTCGGGTTGCTGCCCGAGGCGGTGGGCAGGAACCAGTCGCCGCCGAGGAGGTAGACGGCGCCGAGCACGGCACCGACCATCGAGCCGAGACCGCCGACCACCGCAGCGGTGAACACCACGATCGACTCGGACGGCGCGTAGGCGAACTCGTCGAACTTGCCCGAGAGGTGCACGAGCAGGCCACCGGCCACGGCGGCGATGAACCCGGAGATGGCGAACGACAAGAGCTTGGCCCGGGTGAGGTTCACGCCGTAGGCCTGGGCGGCCCGCTCGTTCTCACGCACGGCGAGCAGGGCCCGGCCTGTTCGGCTGCGACGGAGCCCGCGCACGGCCAGCACGGCCAGCACGAAGCAACCCACCGACACGTAGTACATCGACTGCTCGCTGGTGAGGTCGAACACCCCGAACAGCGGTTTGCGCTCGAGCGTCTCGTCGGGGATCCAGTCGAAGTGCTTGCGGCTCAGCAGGTAGCTCGAGCAGGCCAACGCGAACGCGAGCGTGGTCACGGCCAGGTAGAGGCCCTTGAGTCGCAGCGCCGGGAGCCCCACGAGCACGGCCACCACCGCCCCGGCCACACCCGCCGCCAGCAGGCCGAGCGAGAGGTCGAGGCCGAGGTCGACGGTGCACACCGCGCCCACGGCGGCGCCCACGCCCACGAAGGACATCTGACCGAGCGACACCTGTCCGGCCCAGCCGGTGAGCACCACGATCGACAGCGTGACCATGGCGTAGATGGCCACGGCCGCGGCCCGCGCCTGGTCCCCCACGCCCAACCACGTGGGGAGGAACACGAGGAACACGCCGGCCAGCACGAGGCCGCCCCACCGAGCGGCGAGCACCTCGGGGACCTTGCGGAGCTCGGACGGGATGGGGCGCACCTCGTCGGCCGCCTGCCACGACGACACGGCATCGGCGTCGGCCCGGCTGTCGGTGCGTCGCCGAAGCAGCAGCGCAACCAGGATCACGGCACCGATGACGGGGTAGGCCAGAGCGTCGTTGCTGGTCGTGTAGACCACGGACTGCTCGAGGATGCCGAGGGCGACGGCCGACACGGCCACCGCTGGCAGGTTCGTGAGCCGACCGAGCATCAGGGCGGCGAGCGGGGCGAGCAGCGCGGTCAGCGAGGCGCCCGACACCAGTGGCAGCGGGAGGATGTTGGCCTTCAGGAAGATGCCGAAGAACGACAGCGTGGCGGCCAGGGCCCACACCACCATCTGCACGCGCTGCACGGGGATGCCGAGCATGCTGGCCCGGTCGGCCCGCTCGGCGCTGGCCCGCACGGCGATGCCCATCGACGTGTAGCGCAGGAACACGGCCACGAGCACCATGAGCAGCGGCGCCACGACCAGAGCCATGATCGCCCCAGGGCCGTAGATCCGCTCCCTACCGACCTCGCCGATGCTGAAGCTCCAGTCGAACGGCGGGGTGATGGCGGTGCTGGCCAGCTCCTCGCCCCACAGGCGAGGGAGCAGGAGCGCGCTCACGGCCAGGAGCTGGGCCACGCCGATGGTGGCCACGGTCAGGATCAGTCGGGGCGACTTGAAGAAGCGGCGGATGATGAGGAACTCGACGAGCGCCCCCAGCAGGGGGGCGGCGAGCATGCCTGCGGCGAGTCCGATCCACCAGCTCCACCCGCTGTACACCACGATGCCGATGACGAGCACGGTGGGCACCGTGCCGAAGTCGGCCTGGGCGAACGAGAGGATGCGGTTCGAACGGTAGATCAACGCCAGGCCGATGGCGATGAGCGCCGCCAGGAGGCCGAAGACGATGCCGTCCATGTACACCCGGGCCGGGCTGGGGAAGACCACGAGCTGGAGTGCGAGCATGGCCAACGCCGGGCCGAACACGGGGAGTGAACGTTTCAGCCACGGAGCGTCGAAGTGTTTCGAAATCGCGAGCATCCACCCCCCTCGATGCGGTGCCAGATTCCCCCCGGCGCCAGTGGGCCTACTATTGCACACGTCGTGCAACATGTGACGCTGGTCGCACGCATCTGATCGGTCGATCGCTCGACGTGCGGACGGTAGCGTGCCGTCCGAGCCCACTCTGGTCGGGCGGATCGGAGGATCACGATGGTGAAGGTTGACGGAGGACTCGGGATGTCGCTGGCCGACGCCCCCCGAGCAGCAGCCGAGGCGGAGGCCAACGGCTACGACGGCATCTGGACGGCCGAGACCAGCCACGATCCGTTCTTCCCGCTCGTGCTCGCGGCCGAACACACGAAGCGCCTCGAGCTGGGCACCGGCATCGCCGTGGCCTTCGCCCGCAACCCGATGACCGTGGCCAACGTGGGCTGGGACCTGCAGAGCTACGCCGAGGGGCGGTTCCTGCTCGGGTTGGGCTCGCAGATCAAGCCCCACATCACGCGCCGGTTCTCCATGGAGTGGTCGCAGCCCGCTGCTCGCATGCGCGAGTTCGTGTTGGCCCTGCGGGCCATCTGGGCCTGCTGGGACGACGGAACCAAGCTCGACTTCCAGGGCGACTTCTACTCCCACACGCTCATGACGCCGTTCTTCAACCCCGGGCCGAACCCGTTCGGCCCGCCCAAGGTTTTCCTGGCCGCCGTGGGCGAACGCATGACCGAGGTCGTCGGCGAGGTGTGCGACGGCATGCTCGTCCACGGGTTCACCACCGAGAAGTACTTCCGAGACGTCACACTCCCCGCCCTCGAGCGCGGCGCGGCCAAGTCCGGGCGCACGCTGGCCGACATCGAGCGCTCGATCCCGGCCTTCGTGGTCACCGGCGACACCGACGAAGCCATGGCCGCCGCCGCCGTCGGCGTGCGGGGCCAGATCGCCTTCTACGGCTCGACCCCGGCCTACCAGGGCGTCCTCGATGCCCACGGCTGGGGCGACCTGCAACCTGACCTCAACCGCCTGTCGAAGGAAGGCAAGTGGCTGGAGATGGGCGAGCTCATCACCGACGAGGTCCTCGAGACGTTCGCCGTCGTGGCACCGCCCGACCAGGTGGCGGCCAAGCTGCTCGACCGGTGGGGCGACCTCGTGCAACGGATCTCCTTCTACGCCCCCTACAAGGCCGACCCGGCCGTGTGGACACCCATCATCCGCGCCCTGCAGGAGGGCTGATCCCATGGCCATCGCACCCACCGTCGAGCCCTCCGAGCCGCGCACCCGGGCGATCATCACCGCCACCGACCCGTTCACCGGCTTCCCCAGCGCCGGCGAGTTCCAAGGCGTGGCCTGGGAGCGCCTGGCCGACGGCAGCGTCGCCCACGCCGGCGGTGACCCGTTCACCGTGGCCGAGCTCATCGTGCTGGGCGACGACCTCGACCCGGCCGCCGGCGTGACCGCCGCCGCCGTCGACGTGATGGACATCGACTTGGCCAAGGGCGCGGTGTGGATGCGGCCGGATCGCCGCGACCTGTTCGCCCGCCTGCGGGCCGAGCGTCCCGTCTCCCGCCAGTTCGGCGTGCCGTTCATCCCGGGCAGCGAAGACATCGCCTGGTGGGCGGTGACCCGCTACGACGACGTGCAGTTCGTGAGCCGGCACGCCGACGCCTTCTCCTCGGGCGCCGGTGGCACCAACATCGGCGACATCCCCCCGGAGTTCGCCGAGTTCCTGGGCTCGATCATCAACATGGACGCGCCGCGCCACACCAAGCTGCGTCGGATCATCAGCGCCGGGTTCACGCCCCGCCACCTGGCCTCGGTCGAGGACAGCGTGCGCGACCGAGCCCGCCGCATCGTCGACGGGCTGATGGAGAAGGACTCCTGCGACGTGGTCGCCGAGATCTCCGCTCCCCTGCCGTTGCAGATCATCTGCGACATGATGGGCATCCCCGCCGAGGACGAGCAGCGCATGCTCGACCTGTCCAACATCATCCTCGGATTCAGCGACCCCGAGTACGTCACGAGCATGGCCGAGCTCCTCTCCGCCGGGGGCGAGCTGTTCCAGTACGGCCTGGCGTTGGCCGAGGCCCGGCTCGACGAACCCCGCGACGACATCGCCTCGGCACTGATCCACGCCGAGGTCGACGGCGAGCGCCTGACGCCGGCCGAGCTCGGCTCGTTCTTCGTGCTGCTCGTGGCCGCCGGCAACGAGACCACCCGAACAGCCATCAGCCACGGGATCTGGGCCCTGACGCAGTTCCCCGATCAGCGCCAGCTCTGGCTGTCGAACATCGAGGGACACGGCCAGACGGCCACCGAGGAGATCGTGCGGTGGGCCACCCCGGTGCTGCACTTCCGCCGAACGGCCATGCGCGACCTCGAGCTCGGCGGTCAGCAGATCGCCGAGGGAGACCGCGTCGTGATGATCTACGAGTCAGCCAACCGCGACGCCGACCACTTCGACCACCCCGACAAGTTCGACATCACCCGAGCCACCAACGACCAGCTCGGCTTCGGCGGCGGTGGACCGCACTTCTGCCTCGGCGCCAACCTCGCCCGCCGTGAGATCCGCGTGATGTTCGAGGAGCTCCTGCGCCGCCTCCCCGACCTCACGGTGTCTGCAGAGCCCGACCTGCTCCGCTCGTCATTCATCCACGGCATCAAGCGCATGCCCGCCACCTACACCCCGAGCTGACCGACCTCACCAATCGGAAGCCACCCTCCGTCCCCCACGAGCTGAATGCCCTGCTCGCCGGCTTGGACGCACCAACCGTCGAAGACGGACCCGTCACCGCCGATGGGCGACGGCTCGACTCCTCGGATGACGTGATCGCGTTCTACGACGAGATCCGGGCGAAGCGAGCCTCGTTCCCATCGACCGGTGGTTGACGAAGGAGCGCATCCCGCGCTGGACGTAGAACGCATCGTTGGGGTCTTCGGCCGCCACGTGTTCAGTACTTGTTGCTCGGCGAAGTCGCCACGTGCGCGAGTTGGGCGCGTTCCTCCGGGTAGGTGGGCTCGCGTTCCTCCGCAACGTGAGCGGAGAACGCATGGGCTTCGCCGATCTCCTCGGCCGATCGCAGGCCAGCACCGTGGCCGGCGTGTCGGTGCAAGTGGCTGGTCTCGACGACATCTTCGAGTCCAAGCGGTTCGCCAACCCCCTCGCGAGCGACGAATCCCGCAGCACCAGCAAGTCTCGTCCTCGGCGCCCGCAAGATCATGGGCAGATTCATCAATGCTCGCCGTCGACCGCTATCTGCATGCCTGGCCGATGTGGTTCTCTTAGAGTTTGCGCGAACCATTGCGAAATGACAACAACTGCAAGCAGCAGCCCGACCGACAGAAGTATTGCCGGAATCACCGAGGGCTCATCTGCAGGCGCCAGTGACGTGTGCCGATACATCTCAATCCTGCGGTCTCCATCATGCGGGGCGGCAACGCAGCGAGGAGCTCGGTGGTGGCTGCGGTGATGCGCTCGAGGGCGAGGTCGAACGCCGCCTCGGTGGCGGCCGAGGCGGACTGCACCCCGCTGACCTTTCGCTCGTATTGGCGGGCGGCGGGCTCGATCTCCTCGGGCGTCGCCACCGGCTCGAGCCCCCGGAGTGTGGCGGTGTTTCGGCACATGCGCTGATCCTCGCGCCCGGTCCGACGTGCGTCGAGGCCTTCGCACCCGATCCTCACGGCCCGTCTGACGAATCACCCCAGTCTGACGAACCGTCCCGGCGCAGACCGGGGTAGCGTTCGGCCGTCATTCACCCACCTCTGAGAAGGAATCACATGACGGAACCCGATCCCCGCTCCCTCGTCGTCCTCGGCTTCGACAACGACCTCGCCGCCCAGGAGATGCTGACGGCGCTGACCCGCATGTCCACCGAAGGCACCCTGCTGCTGCACGATGCCGTGTTCGTGACCAAGAACGCCAAGGGCAAGATCCGCGTGGTCCAGACCACCGACCCGTCGGTCGGCACCGCTGCATGGAGCGGCGCCTTCTGGGGCCTGCTCTTCGGCATCCTGCTGTTCGTGCCGGTCATCGGCCTCGCCATCGGCGCCGGCTCGGCCGCCCTCATGGCCAAGCTCGTCGACACCGGCATCAGCGACAACTTCGTCAAGGACCTCCGCTCCTCGATCGAGCCCGGCAAGGTCTACCTCGCCGTCCTCGTGAGCCACGTCAACGAGGCGAAGGCCCTCGACGAGATGAAGCGCTACGCCGGCATGGCCACCATCATCACGGCCAACCTGTCGCCGGGTGCGTCCGAGAAGTTGCACGCGGCGCTCGACCCCCACCCGGTCACCGAAGGCGTCTCCGAGGACGACTCGGTCATCGAAGCCTGATCGAGCAGGATCACCACGCCGAGGACGGCGGCCACCGCCGACACCCCCCAGGGTGCCGGACGAGGCCGCCGCCTCGGCCCCGGCGAGCAAGCGGCGGGATGACCGGCCTTCCGTGCGGGTGACCTTCATCCACGGACGAAGGCGTCGATGATGGCGACCAGCTCGTCCGGCGCGTCTTCCTGGATGAAGTGGTTGGCGCCTTCGATGACGACGTGCGCCTGCCCCGCCGTCCCGGGCACCTTGCACTGCAGCTTCCGGTGCGAACCCGGCTTGTAGGCGATCTGGTCGGCTGAGCCGAACACGGTGAGGAAGGGCTTCTGCCACGTCTCGAGGTAGGCCCACGTGGCCAGGGACTGCGGCACCCCGGGGTTGTCGGGCTGCACCGGGATCAACAGCGGGAACTGCAGAGCGCTCGTCTGGTAGGTCCCGTCGGGGAACGGCGCGTCATAGGCCGCGATCTCCTCCGGCGAGAGCGAACGGGTGGTGCCCCCGTCGACCAGCTTGCCGATGGGGAGCTCGTCGGCGCTCTGGCTGAAGTCGAGCCACGCCTGCATGAAGGCGTTGGCGCCTTCCCCGGCGGGGATGCCCGTGTTCGAGGCGATCACGCGGGCGAAGCGGTCGCCGTGCTCGGGTAGCACCTGGAGCCCGATGAGCCCGCCCCAGTCCTGGCAGTAGAGCGTGATGTCGTGCAGATCCTCGGCCACGAGCCACTGGCCGACCCAGTCGACGTGGCCGGCCAGCGTGTAGTCGTCTCGGCTGGTTGGCTTGTCGGATCGACCCATGCCCATGAGATCGAGGGCGACGACGCGATGGCCACGCTCGACCAGTCCGCGGATCATCCGGCGATGCAGGTAGGACCACGACGGGTTGCCGTGCATCAGCAGGACGGGTGGCGCGTCGCGGGGGCCCTCGTCCACGAAGTGGAACCGCAGCACCGTGCCGTCGTCGGCGGTGATGTTTCGGTAGTGCGGAGCGAAGTCGTAGTCGTGCAGGTCGGCGAAGCGGTCCTCGGGGGTGCGCAGGAAGTCCATGGCGTGGGCACTCAATCTGTCGGGGTGGTGGTGGCGGTGGACGCAGTGGTGATGGAGGCGACGAGGTCATCGATGTCGCGCTCGACCACGACGACGTGTGCTTCCTCGGCGGCGGCCGCGCGTTCAGCAACCCGGGCGACGGCCTCGGCATCGTCGACCATCTCGAACCGCACGTGGTCGAAGGTCCGCTCGTCGCCGACGATGACGCCCTCGACCGAGAAGGTGGCCAGGGTGGTCACTCCGGCGAGGGCACGGTCGGGCCCGGTGCCGCCTCGGGACACGGTGAGCACGAGCGAGCCACCGGCCCCCCCGTCGTCGGCGGCATAGGATGTCGGGTGACAGGCCATCACGATGGTGAAGGCCATGCCCGCCTCCTTGTGCTGGTGCTGGTCCTTGAAGTCGTCGCGCTGCTGCATGGCGAAGAAGGCGCTGCGGCTCGGGTACCGGACGATGCCGACGCGATCCCACGCCGGCGACCCGCCCCGCTGGTCGGTCACGTCGCCGTGGAAGGCGACCATCGCCCCGATGGCCTGGAGCGGGCTCAGCGGGGCGTAGGCATCGTCCGCCTCCTTTCCCGAGCGACCGACGGCCGCCTCGTCGGCGTCGTCGTACGTCGCCACTGCCTTGTACTGCATGAGGTTGAGGGCCCAGAAGGGTCCATCCTCCTCCGGCGGCATGGCGAACCACGCCTTGATCATGTCCCAGTTGGGCATGCCGTAGCTCGGGTTGGTGGTGGCCATGGGGTTCCTTTCGGGCAGTGGCGATGCGGTCGATCGGCGATCAGTTCGGATGGAGCAGGATGGTGAGAGCATCGACGAGCAGCGTCGTCGCATCCTCGGTCGACAGCCCTCGGTGGATGCGGTACTGGTCGAGCGATGGGAGCTGGCACAGCACGTCCACGGCAGTGCCGGTGGCCCAACGGGCCCGGGGCGCGAGGGCGGCGAGCTCCGGGGCGAACTGCTTCTCGACCTGCTCCTGCAGCGCGACCCGGGTTACCTCGACCTGGTCGCGGATGATCGCGCTCGACGTGGCCCGGACGCGTGCGGCACGAGCGGTGGCCCCGATCGTGTCGTGCAGGCGGAGGCGGGCGGTCACGAAGCATTCGATCCGTTCGTCGAGCGGACCCTCGCCGATGGCGTGGATCAGGTACAGCGGGAAGATGCTCTCGAGGTTGCGGTCGATGGCGGCCCGCACGAGCGCCTCCTGGTCCTCGAAGTAGCGGTACACGCTGCGCACGGACAGCCCGACGCGCGCCGCCACCTCGTCGGGGCCGGGGGCGAAGTTGCCTTCGGTGAAGAGCTCGATCACGGCGTCGAGCACGGCGAGGCGGTTGCGGTCGCGGCGCGCCGAGCGGCCGTCGGTCGCGGCGGCGATCGCTTCCCCGGATGCGACCTCGGTCGTCATCGGCCTACAAGCCGGGGGTTGCGCCCCGCCTCGAGGTCGGCGTTGCGCTGGCGGAGCCGGTCCTGGGTGACCTGGTGGGTGATGATCCAGAACCGATCAGCCCGGACCGCGTAGACGACGTCGGCGGCCACGTCGGCGGGGTCCATGGCCACCGTGCTCATCCAGGACTCGAGCTGGTCGATCGGCACCTCGGTCGGGGCGCGGTAGCCGAGGTGCTCGGGCGCGTTGCGGGTCGACTCGAAGATCTTCGTGGCCACGAGCTCCGGGCACAGGCACGACACCCCCACACCGGTGCCGGCCAACTCGAGAGACAGGGCCTCGGACAGGCCGACGACCGCGTACTTGGTGGCGTGGTACGAGCCGAGCAGCGGCGTGGCCGTGAGTCCGGCTTCGGATGCCGTGTTCACGATGTGGCCCACGCCCTGCTCGACGAGCAGCAGGGACGACCGGAGGCCACGCCGGCGTTGTTGCACAGGAGGTGGACCGCTCCGAAGGCCGCCAGGGCGTCGTCACGCAACGGGGCGACCTGATCGGCATCAGACACGTCGCAGTCGACGGCCAGCACGCGGCCGCCGGCGTCGGCCAGCCGATCGGCCTGGGCGTGCAGCACGTCGTGCTCGATGTCGGCCATCACCACCGACATCCCCTCGGCCAGGAACCGCTCGGCCATGGCCAGCCCGATGCCCGATCCCGCGCCGGTCACCACGGCGGTCTTCTGGTCCAGGTCCTTCACGACGGTGTTGCCTCGTTCTCGACCAACGTGCACAGGTGCCCGACCCGCGGGTCGGGAGATCCCGCGAGGAGCTCGCGGTAGACGGCGGACGTCGCGGCCGCGCCCCGAGCCCGTCGGAAGTCGACCCACGAGTCGACCCAGGTGACGTAGCGATCCCAAGCGCCGCCGACGCGGGCCTCGACCTCGGCCCGACCCCACTCCTTCGTTCGCT
>Ga0335397_10008176_pt1 | contig 13202 bp, 10 predicted proteins | sample MAT04_FD_205740 | JGI IMG/M metagenome (GOLD analysis project Ga0335397, IMG submission 205740) | Freshwater microbial communities from Lake Fryxell liftoff mats and glacier meltwater in Antarctica - MAT-04 (spades assembly) (version 2) ...
CACTAAAGCAGACGAAGAGAAACGTAAACCGACGCCTGTCGTGTCTGCCGAACTGAAGAAGTTGTACGACAGTCTCGGGTTGGACGATCCGAAGACACCAAATCCCAATGCGGCTGCGAAGTCCATCGAATGGATCAAGATTCACAATCTGCCGGACTTCGTCAGCTTCAACCACAGTGCTCATGTGACTGCCGGTGTTGAATGTCAAAAGTGCCATGGTCCCGTGGAATCGATGGAACGCGTGCGGCAGTTTGAATCTTTGTCGATGGGCTGGTGCGTGAACTGCCATCGCGAGTCCACACAAAACGGAATCGACGGACACGCCGTCAATGCGTCACTGAATTGCACGGTGTGCCACCATTGAAGTTAAACCTAATGAACACTCCCAATAACAACACAACAAATCAACCCGGTGCGAAAGAATTGCTGCCGGTTGGCGTGATCCTGACTGAAGCGGAGTCCTCCGGATTCAGCCGGCGACGTTTCCTTGAAGCGGTCGGGTTCACGCTTTCTCTCACAGCATTAAACGGCTGCAGTCGGCCAGACGCCGAATTGGCACTTCCGCTGCCCAGCCAGCCGGAAGGCATGACTCCCGGCAGGACGCAGTCGTACGCCTCTACCTGCGCCGGTTGTCCGGCGGCCTGCGGCCTGCTGGTTGGAGTTCGCGACGGTCGCCCGTTAAAGATGGAAGGCCTGCCCGAGCATCCGCTTTCGAAGGGAGGATTGTGCGCGGTTGGCCAGGCCCTTCCGCTGGGACTTTATGACAGGCATCGCCTGCAGCAGCCGCTGGAGCTGGGCACCTCGTCCGACTGGAAAGCAGTCGATCAGCAAATCCGGCAAAAGCTGGACGGTATCGCTGGCTCTCAGGGAGTCGTACGTTTCGTCACATCGACAATCACCAGCCCAACGCTGCAGGCGTCGATCGATACATTCCTCGAACGCTTCAAAGACGGTCAGCATATCACACTCGATTCTGTAAGTTCCTCTGCCATTTTCGACGCGCACGAAAAGACACATGCGGCAAGAATTCTGCCACACTTCCTGCTGGACAAGGCCCGGGTGATTGTTTCGTTCGGAGCCGACTTTTTGGGGACATGGATTTCGCCGGTGGAATTCACTGCCGCATGGCGAATGGGTCGAATTCCCACACCAGAACGTCCGGAGATGTCGTACCATGCGCACTTCGAAGGACAGATGACGCTGACTGGCAGCAACGCAGATCGTCGCTACCGTGTGGCTCCGGATGAATTTGGGGCCGTGCTGAATCACTTGTATGTCCAACTTGCCGAACGAGCAAATCAGCCGCAGGGCGCTAGCCCCGGTTCTGCGGAAATCGAAACCGGGGCTAGCGCCCTGCGGCTCACGGACCAGGCTCCGCCGATCCCTGAATCCGAACTCGTCGCTTTGGTCGACCGGCTGTGGAATGCACGCGGGCAAAGCGTGATTCTTTGCGACAGCCAGGACGTCGCCGTTCAGGTTGTTGTGAACGCGATCAACCATGTGCTCGGCAACTACGGCAAGACTCTGGATGTTGCCCGGCCCAGTCGGCAACTAAAGGGCAATGATCGAGAAGTGCTGCAACTGGTTGAGGATCTAAAGGCTGGCAAAGTGTCGGCTCTCTTCGTCGCGGGAACGGATCTGACTCACAATCTTCCGGACCATGACACACTGGCGGAAGCGATTGGTAAGGTTCAGCTTGTCGTCAGCCTTGCTGAACGGAAAGACAACTTCGCGTCGCTGGCGCATTTCGTTTGCCCCGATCAGCATCCACTCGAATCCTGGATGGACGCCGAACCAGTCAGCGGCCTTGTCAGTCTGTCACAGCCACTGCTGCAACCGCTGGGAGCAACTCGCTCGATTCTGGAAAGCCTCGCGCGTTGGTCCGGGAGTGAAGAAGCCGTCTACGATATTCTGCGGGCTTCCTGGGAGAAGAACATCCTGCCGCGTGCCGCTGGTAACGACAAAGCGTTCCGCGAATTTTGGGATCAATCGGTCCATGACGGCTTCGTTGAAGTGACTCCGGTTCAATCGAAAGTCGGCGAATTCAGCACGGAGGCCGTCAGTCTTGTGCCCAGCGTGGCAACGACCGGCGACTATTGTCTGACGCTGTATTCCCGCATTGGCCTGACGGACAGCCGCCATGCTCACAACCCGTGGCTGCAGGAACTGCCCGATCCCGTGACCAAAGTCACGTGGGATAACTATGTGTGCGTTTCACCGGCAACGGCCGAGAAGCTCAAGCTGATCGATGGCGATGTTGTTCGCGTCGCTACGGCTGATGATGGAGTCAGTATCGAACTACCTGCACTCATTCAGCGGGGACAGCATGATCGAGTCATCTCGATCGCGCTCGCATACGGCGTCACGGGCACCGATCGGTTTGCCAAAATTGGACCGCAGTGGTTCGAAGGCAGGCCGACCGTTGAGAAAGGTGAACTGGTCGGCAGGAACGCGGCTCCCCTGATCAAAGCGAGCAACGGAACGCTGCAACTGGTTCGCAGCGACATAACGCTCAAAAAGACTGGCGAGCGGCGCGACCTGGCATCGACTCAGGAACATCATTCACTGGAAATCCCGCCGAATGTCGCGCCGCACGGTGCTGAAGTGCGGGATATTGTGCAGTTGACGACGCTTTCAGCCTTCGCGAAGAATCCCGAAGCAGGAAAGGTCGAACATCATTTCGGCCCGGAGGTTCAACTTTGGCCTGCGGATCATCCGAAGAATGGGCATCGCTGGGGCATGACGATTGATATGAACGCATGCACGGGATGCTCCGCGTGTCTGGTCGCCTGCCAGTCTGAGAACAATGTTCCCGTCGTGGGCAAAGATGAAGTGCGACGGCAGCGGGAAATGCACTGGCTCCGGATCGATCGCTATTACGCTGGTGACGATGACGATGTGTCCGTGTCGCACCAGCCAATGATGTGCCAGCACTGCGACAACGCTCCGTGCGAAACCGTCTGTCCAGTATTGGCGACAGTTCACAGCGACGAAGGACTCAACGAACAGGTTTACAACCGCTGTGTGGGAACGCGTTATTGTGCCAACAACTGTCCATACAAGGTTCGGCGATTCAACTGGTTCGAGTATCCGCACCAGGATTCACTGGTCAACCTCGCACTCAACCCTGACGTTGCCGTGCGTTCACGCGGCGTAATGGAAAAATGTTCGATGTGTGTGCAGCGCATCGAAGAAGGCAAAATCGACGCCAAGCGTCGAGGGGAACCGGTGACTGACGGTGAGATCAAAACCGCCTGCCAGCAGTCGTGCCCCGCTCAAGCAATCAGGTTTGGTGATCTGAACGACACGGCCAGCGCGGTACACGCCGATCAGGAGAATCCTCGTCGCTACGGCGTTCTGGAAGAGTTCAACTTTCAGCAGAGCGTTTCGTATCTGCGTGTGGTGAGAAACCGAGATGACATTAAAGGGGAAGAAACACATTAGTTCAGGCCCGGATGGGCCGACACAGCCTTTGCCGGGGCCGTCAGGCCCCGGAATTCGACTCAAGAGAACCAAAGGCCCGAAGGGCCGACACAACAACAAAAACTGCGAAATGCACCGAATCTGTGTCGGCCTTCCAGGCCTGAATCGCGTTCCGATCGCTCAAAAGAACTGTCTTTATACAACTGAGAATCCTGAAAGGTGTTGCCAGATTGGGGCTATCAGCATTATCGAACCAATTCCTGGGGCGTTGCCCCAGGCTGACATAGGGCTGACCCGTTGGGTCGGAATCACAATCGATCATCGAAACTAACAACCATCCTGAATTATCAAATCATCAAACATCCAACCGTGAACCATCATGTCTGAAACCTCACATCTTCGACCACCGCTCATCACGGGCGACAAAACACTCGGCGACGTCACACACGACATCTGCGCGCCGATGGATCGCACACCAACGGGCCTGTGGTATGGAGCGTTCTGTCTTTCGCTGACGGCGCTCGTAATTGGCGTGGCGGCCGTGACATATCAGATCGCAACCGGCATCGGCACGTGGGGACTAAACAAGACGGTCGGCTGGGCATTTGACATCACGAACTTTGTGTTCTGGGTTGGTATTGGGCACGCGGGGACATTGATCTCGGCAGTGTTGTTCTTATTCCGACAAAAATGGCGCACGGCCGTTAACCGATCTGCGGAAGCAATGACTCTATTCGCCGTGATGTGTGCCGGGATTTTTCCGCTGATTCACATGGGACGCCCGTGGCTGGCCTACTGGATGATGCCCTATCCGAATACTCGCGGATCGCTGTGGGTCAACTTCAAGTCGCCACTGCTGTGGGACGTGTTTGCCATTTCGACATACCTGTTAATCTCGGCTGTGTTCTGGTACGTCGGACTGATCCCCGACATGGCTACAATTCGTGACCGTTCGAAACCGGGTCTGCGACAACGTATCACATCCATTCTGTCACTTGGCTGGGACGGTTCGGCTCGCACGTGGCATCGTTACGAAACGGTATACCTGCTGCTGGCCGGTCTGGCAACTCCGCTCGTTTTTTCCGTGCATACGATTGTGAGTATGGACTTTGCCACCGCAGTTATTCCCGGCTGGCACACGACGATCTTTCCGCCGTACTTTGTCGCCGGAGCGATCTTCAGCGGTCTGGCAATGGTCACGACGCTGATGATTATTGCCCGCAAGACAATGCGACTGGAAAACTATATTACTCTCAAACACATTGAACGCATGTGTCTGTTGATGTTGTCGATGGGCTGCATCGTTGGTCTGGCTTACGGCACTGAATTCTTCATGGCGTTTTACAGCGGCAACGGCTACGAACAGTTTGTGTTCATCAATCGAGCATTTGGCCCAATGTCCTGGGCGTACTGGACGATGGTGACGTGCAATGTCGTCGTGCCGCAATTGTTGTGGATCCCGCGACTCAGAAAATCTCTGCCGATCGTATTCGGAATCGTGATCCTGGTGAATGTTGGAATGTGGTTCGAACGGTTCGTGATCATTGTCACAAGCCTGCATCGGGACTTCCTGCCGTCGAGCTGGGCGCATTACGCCCCAACGACCATTGAAGTTGCAACGTTCGTTGGCAGTTTTGGTTTGTTCTTTACCTGCTTCCTGCTGTTCTGCCGAATCGCTCCGGCGATCGCGATTGCGGAAATCAAAGGTGCGGCCCATCTGCCGAAACATGATGTGCCAAAGCACGTGAAACCGGTGAATTCGCAGCTAGCCCCTCAACGCGATGCATTAGTGGAGGTGACCTCATGAGTAACCGAGTGCTCCTTGCCACATTCGCTCACGAAGACGACCTATTGGCCGCCACCACGGCCGTTCGTGAGCACGGCTTGAATATCGTCGATGCCTTTACGCCCTACGCCGTGCATGGGCTCGACAAGGCCATGGGATTGAAGCCGTCACGACTCACGTGGGTCTGTTTCATTTGCGGGATGACGGGTGCCTTAGGGATGTTATGGTTTGAACACTGGACGGCATCTGTCTGGTGGCCGATCGACGTTGGTGGCAAGCCATGGAATTCGTTGCCATCGGATGTTCCGGTGGCGTTCGAAGCCGCCGTCCTGCTGGCTGGGTTTGGATCGGTGTTCGCATTGTTTGCTGTGAGTCGTCTGTTTCCCGGCAAGAAATCTCACCCGATTCGTCCCCGCATCACCGACGACCGCTTTGTGCTTGTGATTGACGAATCCAACGCTGCATTTGACGTTCTGGCCGTCCGACAGATGCTGATGGAGTTCAATGTCGTGGAGACGGAAGAACAGATTCGCGAAGGAGGCCCCAACCGATGAATCTCAATCGTGTCAATATTGTATTGGGTGTCCTGCTGGCGATTTCCGCAGGCTTTGCGATTGCGATGAAGGTCGACTATACGCAACCCAATGTTGAGTTCCTGCCGGAGATGAAACGCTCGCCTGCTTTCGATGCGTTCTCCGAAAATCCCGTACTGCCCAATGGCCGCACGCTGCAGGCACCAGTGCCCGGAGCGATTTCCAGAGGCGACCTGCCACTGTATTACGCAGCGACGAAAGAAGACGCCGTACGTGCCGGTGAAGAGTTGCAAAACCCATTCACTGTTGAGACTGCAAATGACGACGTAGCTGCACTCGCCAAGAGTGCGGACGCTGATTCTGACGGTCCGAAAGCATTGGCGACTTCCGCTACGGCGGAAACACTACCAGCCGAACCGCCACCAGACCCTCGGGCAAAGTTGAATGCATCGATTCAGCGAGGGGCCGAAGTTTTCAACGCGTTCTGCGTGTCCTGCCACGGGCCCGCGGGTGCCGGTGACGGACCGGTTACGAAACGTGGTTTCCCGCCGCCTCCACCATTGACGACGGGCAAGTCAGTCCAGATGAAGGATGGCCAGTTGTTCCACATTCTGACGTACGGACAGGGCAGTATGTCTTCAATGGCTGCCCAACTGGACCGAAATGGCCGGTGGGACGTCATCAACTTTGTACGGGGTCTGCAACAGTCGGCCACGCTGGCTGCGGCAGCGAGTCCGACAGCAGAACCAATAACAGTTGGTGAACCGCCGGCTGCTCCACAATCCAACGAGCCAGCCACGAGCATCGCGCCGGACGCCGAGCAGCCCAAAGCAACTGAGCAGAGCGACGGGAGCAAACCATGAAACTCGAACAACTTTCCGTCCCGCACGATTTCAATCGCAAACTAATTGCCGCGACCGGTATCGGTGCCTCGATTCTGGCTGTGACCGCAGTGATCTCGCCCGATCGAGCGTGGGCAAATCTGTTCGTGGCGGCTTGGTACCTGATCACACTAGGGCTTGGCGGAGCACTGTTCATCGCGCTGACCACTGTGTGTGGTGCCGGATGGAGCACTGCGTTTCGTCGTGTGCCGGAAGCGATGACCGGGTTGCTGCCGATTGCCGGAATTCTGTTGCTGGCGACGGTTGCAATTCGCCTGCCTCAATATGGATGGCACCATCACGGCACCGGCGATGCGGGCACATTCTGGTTCAAGGAACTCTGGCTGCAACCATCGTTCCTCGCCGTGCGCGCGGTGGTCTACATTCTGCTGTGGATTGTTTTTGCCAAACTCCTCGTCGGCAGATCCCGTCGCCAGGACACACAAACAAACCCATCCCCGGCACCGAGCGTGCTGACATCGATTCTGTTTCTCTTCGTTTTTGCGTTTACGATTTCACTGGCTGCTGTCGACTGGATCATGGCGCTGGAACCGCTTTGGTTCAGCACGATCTGGGGCGTCTATCAGTTTTCCGGGCTAATCATGACGACGATAGCGACCATGATCATCGCTTGTATCGTGCTCAGACGACGTGGACCACTAAACGGGATCTTCCGCGAAGACCATCTGCACGATCTTGCCAAACTACTAATCGGCTTCAGTTGTTTCTGGATGTATATCTGGTTCAGCCAGTACATGCTGATCTGGTACTCGAACATCCCGGAAGAAACGTCGTACTTCATTCCTCGAACTCAGGGGCCGTGGGGACCGGTGCTGATTGGCAGCATCGTACTCAACTGGGTGATCCCGTTTTTTGTTCTGTTGCCGCAGCCCTGCAAACGCAGTGAAAGCGTCATGCTGAAAATCGCCGCAGTAGTCCTCATCGGCCGTTGGTTCGATTTGTATGTAATGGTCTTTCCACCGGTGACTGGAAATGTGCCGATCTTCGGGCTGCCGGAAGTTGCCAGCATGCTGTGTGTCTGCGGCTTGGCTGGCCTACTGTTTAGTAAAGCATTTGCGGTCGCCAATCCTGTACCAAGAAACGATCCGTTCCTGCAGGAAAGCCTGCACTATCACTGTTGAACCTGCCACCAGGCAAAAGACCTTATGTTGTAGCAGCCGCCAGGGATTGTGATGGACCGAAGAACTCGAAATGGATTCGTGCTTCATCGACACCCAGTTCCTGCAGACTGGCATAAATGCTCTGCATAAAGGGCATTGGGCCGCAAAAGTAGTATTCGGCAACGGACCACGGTGTGGCGTTTCGCAGCCAGTTCAAATCGATGACGCCGACCAGATCGCATTTTCCCTGAGCAACGTCATCGTCAAGTGGTTCGTCATAAAAGATTTGAGTTTGTACATTGTCGCGATCTTCCTTTAGAGCACGGACTTCTTCAGCGAATGCGTGAACACGACTGTTGCGAGCCGCCTGAACAAAGTGAATCGGAGATTTCACATTCTGATGAACCAGAGTCTTCGCCATCGACAGCAACGGGGTCACACCGATTCCGCCTGCCAACAGGACGATCGGACGATCGTCATCGAGCGTCTTAATCGTGAATTCTCCACATGGTGGGCCGACCAGGAAACAGTCGTTTTGTTGGACGACATCGTGTAGATAAGTCGAAATCAGGCCATCGGGGACTCCGTCCGATGTGGCCACTTCCCGCTTGACGCTGATTCGAAAGTGCCCTGCGTCCGTCCGATCCGACAGACTGTAGTTCCTCGGCGAAGTTGGTGTCGTTGGGTGTCCGATACTGACCGTGATGTACTGTCCGGGTTTGAATGTGGGCAAACGACGTCCGTCTAACCGCCGCAAATAGAACGAAGTGACAACTTCGCTTTCACGAACAATGCGATCCACGATGAACGGTCGATATCCTTTCCAACCAGCGTCCACCGCGGTCTGCTCTTCGTAAAGACACTGTTCTCGCCCGACGAAGATATACGCCAGGAACTGATACGCCTCGGCCATCGCTGCCATGACTTCCTCAGTTGCCGCATCCCCCATCACGTCCTTGATTGCGGCCAAGAGGTGCTTTCCAAATATCGGATAATGCTCAGCCAGAATGCCCAGCGAGCAATGCTTCTGAGCGATCACTTCTATCGCAGGTCGTAGTGCTTCCAGGTTTTCAATGTTCGTAAAGTACGCGCAGATCGCACTGGCCAGAGCGTTTTGCTGCATACCGGAAAGCTGGTGCGCCTGATTGAAGAACGGCTGAACTTCAGGATTGTCACTAAACATTCTGAGGTAGAAGTTTCGCGTGATAACCTGCGCGTTTGCTGCGACTACAGGAGTGACAGCTCTGACAATCTGAATCGTTTGCGGGCTGAGCATCGTAAAGGTGTTCCATGGATTTAGATCAGATGAAATTGATCTATGCAGCCGGGGGATTCCTGGATCAGAAGTGTTTTACGACCAACGTTCCTGCCCCGAGAAGACTTCCCCACGGCTGCATGGACGGTGCCGAAGAGCATAGCAGATTGGATCGATTTGCTCAGCACGGTCGTGGATCAGCGAAGTAGAAAATGTCTGCCGTCAGTCGTGCTCCGCACATTTCTGGCAACGTATCATGCGGACAACACCAGGTTAGCAACCTATGGTGCAGCGTTGCGTGCTGGAACCTCTGCCTGCACACGCTGTTCGAATCGTGGTCCAGGCGTCGCTCACGCGAGACACAGAAACGGCGCGACGACTGTCCGTGGGACGAAACATCACGCCGACCGCCACAAAACCCCAAGAAAACACGGGCAGGGCGAAACATTTTCCACGCATGCCCGTTTGGAGCGTACCAATCGAAAAATCCAGGCCCTCTTCAAAGTCCACACCAGACTCGTCACCGCACTAAGCAGATGTGCGAAAGTGCAGTTTTGGAATCAAATCGAGGTTACAAGATTTGAACTTCCGCTGGGGGCAACCGAGTGAATTCAGCACCGCATTCGATGCACAACTGCCACCAACCTGTGCCAATTTCGCCGCGTCGGTCGCGCAGACCTGAGCATCCAACTTGGTTTTTTCATTGCGCTGTTCTGCGCCACCGACGCGCGCAAAGCCACAGACCAAACTACATGCCGTTGGCCGGACCGAAGCAATTCAAGCCTGCTCCCTTGTTCTTGGCCGGAATGCTGCTTCGACATGTGGGGCAGACGCCTGTCGTCATTGCCCGGATCACCGCCGCTGTGTGCGGCTTGCTGTTTGGTTTCATGGACGTGCTTTTCACACCGCTCGTTCGGACGCTGGCGGGCAGCGAGACTCTGGTCGTTCGTTGTCCATCACCGTTTCTTGTTATTCCGCTGTCATGGCGTGTCACATTTCTGCTGTCCGCTTTTCTCGGCGGATTCTCTCCGAGCCCGACTCTCGATCAGGTGCGACGGTTCACCTGGGCTGGTATCTTTTATGGCAGCAAAGACAACGTCTGAGCGATTGATTAAACTGGATCACACAAGTCGATATTTTCGTTCCCGCCGCAGTTGCCCATGTTCCCGTCAGGGAATTCGTCTGGCTCTCTGACAAAGCACATCCCGCGCCTGAGTCCCATCCCATGGAACGCACAAATATGCCCGCTCGTTCAGTAATACTCATGGTCGCCGTTATCGTGAGTTTAAACGTTTGCCGTTCGAACATCGCTTGCGGACAACCACAGGCACCGACGCTGTCGGCAGCCGAACGCACGGATTCTTTCGAAACAAAAATGAAACTGCTTCAGGACGCATGGCAGCGGCAGGACTATGAACTGGCACGCTCACTGACTCATTCACTTCGGGACACAGTGGTTCAGACGCAGGTCGAAGAAGAGAATCCCGGGACATCGCTCATGCCGGCGTCTCAGTTTCAGACGGTGGATGCTCTCCCCGCTCATTGGAAGCAGTGGGCTTTTGGCTGGCAGTATGTCAAGCAGATCTCAATCACAGAAACCGCAGGCGAAGTGAGAAGTTCCGAGCCAGTTGAAGTGCTGATGAGCTTTCCAGATGAACAGGTCAGTTCACTTGGCCGCGAACTGCGAATCGCCCGTGTCGCCGATGGACGCCTGATCGAAGTCCCGAGTCAGGTCTTCGGTGAGGTGCGACGCGGGGATGAACGTTTCGGCCACGTCCTGTGGATGGCCGACAGTTTGCCAGGTCAGAAGCAGACCTTTCTTTTTTTCTATGGCAATCCTGATGCTGAACTGCCGGAGTATCCTTCAGATCTGGAAACAACGGGCGAAGGTTTTGGGCTCGACATTTCGAATGCGTACTTCAAAGCATCCCTCTCGCACCAAACCGGACAGCTTGAGCGTCTGACACTTCGACGTGAACATGGTCTGGAGCTGTTTTCGGGAGGTGAGGGGCACGGTGAGGCACCAGGAATTGACTGGGCGCATGATTACGTTGACACAGGATTCTTTCAGAAACTCCGGATCTCGTTATGGGACACCTGTCCGGACTATGAGGTCATTCGCGGACCGCTTTGCACGATCGTTCGCCGCTGGGGTTTTCCTTATTCGCCAGTCCATCCGGTTTACTCACCCGCACGCCTGAAGATTGACGTGGAATATCGATTTTATTCCGGCCTCCCCTGGTTTCATAAAATCGGCTCAATGACTGCTGTCCAGGATTTTCGAGCAGAAGCGCTGCGTGATGACGAGTGGGTCTTTTCTGGTCAGTCCTTCACCGACCCGTTGTGGATGGATCAGGACGGCAAGTTACAGATCGGAGATGTTCCGGGTGACCAACAGGAGAATATTCACGGTGTCGGGTTTTTCCACAAGGACAGCAAAGATTCATTTGTCTCGCTGTTTCTGGATCACTCCGCCGAGGGACTTCCGGAACTGAAACACACCGGCGCGCCGACGATGTATTATCGGTGGCACGGATCCGTCTGGAGTCGATATCCGCTGCCCCTGAAGGACGTCCCCGCCGGCGCGATTCTGCGGGAGAAGAATGCGTACATTTCGATGCCATTCTCTGCCACCGATGGTCCGCCAGCCATTGAGAAAATGCGTCACTGTATGATGAACCCGCTCATGATCATGTCGGATGAAGATGCGTTGCCGAACGAAACAATTAAACTCGCAGCGGCGGCACAACCATCCAGTCGCCTGGCACGAAATGGCGAAACCGGAGATAGTTCGATCTCTAAACGTGACATTTGGATTGCTCTTAAAGATTGCAAGGATGCACAACTCTACACGGCTGACATTAACGTCGTCGAACTTGGGCTCGTCTATGACGTTCGAGTCCGCGGCGATGTTGTCACTCTGGTTATGTGTATGCCTCATCGTGGGCGAACTCGGCTGGGCTATTTCATTGACGGCTCTATTTCGGTGCATCCAACTCTATCTGTACCTGTGCGGGAGCGACTGATGCAGATCCCGGGTGTACGTCAGGTCGTGGTTGAACAAACCTGGCACCCGGCCTGGAATTCCAATCGCGTCACAACGGATGGTCGAAAGAAACTTGGACTGCCCGAGGATTAGGTGCTGGAATTGACAAACCAGCGAATGGCATGCTGAGTGGCGTGGTCAGTGAATTTCAGCGAAGACGGATCGCAGCAGCGATATGGCCTGCGATCCGTCCTGATTGTATAGTAAAGAACGACATCGAAGAATGCGGCCCGAACCCGTCGGGCAACTCGATGGGTTGATGGAGACTCATGATGCCAGCGGATCAGGTGCTGTCGATCCGGTACGTCACGCCGAATTCTGCCACCTCGCGATCCGCATCGACTACTTGACCAGCCCACGGCTGGGGTTGCTCATCAAGGACTTCGGCAAATTCGTGGAGCAGCAATCTGAGCGGCTGAAGATCCATGCCGAGAAACTCGCAGAGACACTCGGACGCCCGTTTAAATACATCAACGGAAAGGTTCGCAAGGACCATTACGCTAAAGAGATTGCGAAACGTGATGGAATCACTCAGGGGTTGATCTGTGTCCTGCGGATTCTTGAGCCGTGTCAGAGTTTCAAGGTGGTTCCGGCTGAAAAGCGACCGAAGCTGGTCAATGCGACTCGCAAGTGTCTGTGTGATTACTTCTATTTCATGGATCGCGATTTCGGATTGATGCATGTTCGCATTCAGTCGTGGTTTCCGCTCGTCATTCAGATCTGTCTGAACGGCCATGAATGGCTGGCCCGCAAGCTCGACAAGCATGGCAAGGTGTCGCCAACATGCCGCGTTATCGTGAAGTCTGCATGGCAGCCAATCGACGATATCTGGAAGCGCTGGCTGTTGTCCCGGACCCCGGAAAACTGAGGGAGCAGATTCAAAGTATCGGCCGACGAACTCGCACAGAAACTCGCAGCCATCGTGCTCTGAATCCTGCGAGCAAAGTCGATATCGATCTGCTGGCTGCCGTGATGCGGGGGGAACACAATCTCCAGGGCGTTTCGCAACGCCAACATTCGCGAGCAGCTCAACGAACCGACGTCCGACGATCTTGAACACCGTCGACAAAGTCACCATACCGGCCGACTGCTCAAGCTACTGCACGCCCATCGCCTCATCGCCAAAATCCCGCGCACGCGTGGCTGGAGAGTCACCA
>Ga0335397_10008178_pt1 | contig 13200 bp, 12 predicted proteins | sample MAT04_FD_205740 | JGI IMG/M metagenome (GOLD analysis project Ga0335397, IMG submission 205740) | Freshwater microbial communities from Lake Fryxell liftoff mats and glacier meltwater in Antarctica - MAT-04 (spades assembly) (version 2) ...
CTCACATTTACCTCTCTCACCATCACGCTATACGGCAGGTGTTCTGGCAACAGCACCTTCTCTAGCACACCTTCATAAAAAGCTTTGCGCACCGGAATCACGTATTTATTATTTGTCAAAAATGGCGCATACAAAACCAGATAAATTGAAAGTAGGACAAAGGTTAGCCCTACCACCGCCAAAATTGCCCCTACCCGCCCATACTTTTTCTTAGTAACAACTTCTTCCATCACCACCCATTATTGCCACTTACTCAGTCGAAGTCAAGTAAGCCATTACTGCCTGATATTCTTCTTCTGTCATCACAAACGGACTAACCTGGTGCTCATTATAGTATCCAATATTACTTAGCGCAGCATCTACCATTATTTCTTTCTTCTTTCCATCTGCACCATTCCACTTCACCACACTCTGACTCGTCGACAACTCTGCGTACCCCAAATACATAGTAACTACTCAGCCATAGTTTTGTGACCGCTAGATATGGCAACATGGCGCAACATTGGCGCAGATTCGCCACAGGTAAGGCAACCATATGCAGCCATTCGTAGAAAAATCAGCATCTTTTGCCACATATAGCGTTTTTTGTCGAATCAGGCTGAGTAGTTACAATATTTCACTCCATTAACGTAAATAAGTGGAGAATTATTTCGAGTTCCCATATTAGTCATCCCTCTCCCGAAGGAAGTAACTCTCTCTGGGCTATTTCTTTCTTGCCAATTCGGATTTTCAATTTTCAAAGTTTCTGCGAGCCACATTACCATTACTTCCATTTTCGAATATGCTGGATATTCTGTTTCAGTTATTCCATCTGGAGCAATTACTTTCGCCCGCACCCACGCGCCATTTTCGAGGCAGCGCGCTGGTATACACAGTTGTCCTTTTGCATTTACTGTCATGTCTTCTGGTTTGTAGGTTTCACCAAATGGCATTTTGTATGTCACCCCATTGGCTTCAAAATCGTACGGCACGCCAAGGAAAGTGTATGTTTTCCCGTCCTCGGCGAGGACGATGGTCAGGTCAGGTATCTCCACGTCATTTTGCGTTATTTTGTCGCCAGATACGGTGAATCCCTCGCCCAGTTGCGCCGTGACGCTGTCCACGATCTCAGTTGGCAAAGTCACATACGCCATCCACTCGCCCTTCTCATTCTTCACCATCACTGTAGTCGTACCATCTTTGCTGGTGATTTTGTCACCGTTTATTTGGTAGTTGGTTGCGTCCAGTCCCAGTTGGGTAAATTCGGGGGGGAAGGGTTGGACGGTTGGGGTTGGGGTGACTGTTAAAGTTGCCGTGGGAGTCAAGGTGATGGTCACCTCCGAGGTGACTGTCACCTGCGGGGTGGCTGATCCGCAGGCAGTGAGCAAAAACAAAATCATGACGTTGATAAAAATAGTTCGCATGGGTTTTCTCCGTTGTGAGTAGGATGATTATACACTTGACATCTTGCAAAGTCTAAAACCTTCACACTGAGGGCACGGAGTTTTTTTATTCTTTCTCAGCGTCCCAGTATCTTCGTAGTTCAAATAGTTTTTTGCCTGTGTATCCTGCCGCTTATGCAAGAAGCCTACTCCGAAACCAACATCCACTTGGCAAACCGTCCGTGCAGTTGACCAACTCCGCGCGCGGTGTTCATGAAGATCGTCCACAAAAGGAAGCCGCCCAAAACGAACAACGGATATGACCATGCCGGGATAAAGTACCGAGCGCCATTCAAATTGACAAGTGGTTCATGTAAAAATCCCTGCAAAAACGGAACCACAATCAACGAAAGCAAAAAACTCAACACGGTCACGAGCAGCACAAAATAGACCGTGCCCAGAACAAACTGAAAAAACATATAAACCAACATCAGCCAGGTCGCCTTATCTGTCAGAAGCGCCTTGAGCCTGTCGAACCACTTCATGCCCTGATGTGAAAACAACGGGCGGCGCGGCATTCGCACCCCAAGCAGGGCTTCCACCAGACGACCTTCGAGCAGGGCAAGTCCGCGCACCGAGAGCAGGAACAACAAGGAAAACGGCAAACCAAAGATAAAGATGGCAAAGGATATGGACAGTGAAAGTCCCGTCACCGCCCAGGTGAAATAGAACACGCCTGTCACAAAAGCGATCAGCATGTAAAGCAAAGCGCCCCAGGCGCGCGCATCCGCATAGACGCCGAAAAAGCGGACGAACCACGACTGCGGCTTTGCGGTTTGTTTCAATGAAGGTGACGTGCGCCGCTCCACCTCCTGATAGGCGGACGCGGTTTCTTCGGGCGTGCCGTATTCCTCGATGATGGTTTTCAGCGCGTCAGCTTCGTTCACGTCGGCGTTTTTCTCACGCACCACAGCCAGCGCAATGGATAAATGTTCGCGCGCATCGGCAAGCGCATCCGAAAGGAGCGCAGAATCGCTTCCCTGCATTTCATTCTTCAAGGCTTCGAGATATTGATCAATCGTGTTAAACATGGCTTCATCCTTTCAAGATCGTGTCTACAAATTTCTTTGTCTGCTTCCAAATTTCCAGCCATTCCTTCAAGGCCTCGCGTCCCTCCGGCGTAATGGTGTAATACCTGCGCGGCGGCCCCGAAACCGATGGTTCGACCATACTGCTCAACAGCCCGTTCTCCTCCAGTGACCGAAGCACGGGATACAAAGTCCCCTGCTTCGTCAGCGGCAGGTCGGGACCGTTTTCTTCGAGCAGTTTGGCGATCTGATAACCGTACATTGGCTCGGCACTGCGGCTCAGCACATTCAACAATACAAGTGAAGTTGTGCCTGCATTCATTTCTTTTTGAAATTTTTTGGTGGCAAGAGAAATATCAACCATAGTGTCTCCTATTATCAATTCATTACTACTAATAATTTGATATTAGCATCAGATTGATAGTATGTCAAGAGTGAGAATAGAAAACCTCCACCCAAAAGGGTGGAGGTGAGAATGCACGGGACTGGGTAAAACTCAATTTTCTGAAACAAGCCCGAGATAGGAGGAGGCGATTTACGGCTCCTGGATTTCAGCCGCGCGGAGTGTGTTCTTCATCAGCATGGCGATTGTCATCGGGCCTACGCCGCCGGGAACTGGGGTGATGAACCCGGCAACTTCCTTCGCCTCGGCAAAATTGACATCGCCCACCAGGCGCTGTCCGCTCTTTTTGGTCGCATCTGGAACGGCATTGATGCCCACGTCGATCACTGCCGCGCCGGGCTTAATCCAGTCACCGCGCACCATTTCGGTTTTGCCGATGGCCGCGATAATAATATCCGCCTGCCTGACGGTGCCGGGCAAATCCTTGGTGCGCGAATGGCAGACCGTCACAGTGGCGTTTTTACCGATCAACAATAACGCGGCCGGCAGACCTACAATATTCGAGCGTCCCAAGACAACCGCGTTTGCACCTTCGATCTTCACGCCCGATTTTTCGAGTAAATAAATACAGCCATACGGTGTGCATGGCACGAACAAAGGCTCGCGCCCCTTCTGCGCCAGACGCCCAATATTCAACGGTGAAAAACCATCGACATCCTTCTCGATATTGATCAGAGCAAGGACGCGCTCCTCGTTGAGATGGGACGGCATGGGCAATTGCACAAGAATACCGCTAACGGTTTTATCGGCATTCAGCCGCTTGACCAGCGCTTCCACCTCTTCCTGGGTCGCGTCGGCAGGCAGATGCTCGCTGATGGAACCCATGCCCAATTCCTGGCAGGCTTTGCCTTTGGACGCCACATACGCCGCCGAATCAGGGCGGTCACCGACCAGCACAGTCGCCAGAGTTGGTTTCATTTTGCCAGCCGCCGTGCGCTTCGCAACCGTTGCCGCAACTTCATCACGTACCTGCTGGGCGATCAATTTTCCGTCAATAATTTGAGCTGTCATTTTTTGCTCCTGTTTGATTTTTGTGAAATATCACACAAGGATTATACAATTAATCCCCCATTTCCAAAGGTGACACTCATCCTGATTTCGCCGCGCAGGTTATGGCTTCAAAGCCACAAAATTATCGAAGATCACATCCACGCCGGGCTGGGTGAATGTGCCCGCCAGCAAACCAATGTCACCCGATTTCAATCTGGCATCCTGTACGGAAGCGGCTTGAAATCCGTTGACGAAAAATGTAAGCGTATCCCCCGTGCAGTCAGCCCGCAGGTGATTGACGGCTAATCCCGTTTTGATATTGCTGTTGGTCTGCATTTCACTTTGACCAAGCAAAACTGCCTGTCCGCCGGTGTAAATACCGACGCCATAAAAACCGTCGCTTGAGATCAGAAAAAAATAATAATCATCGCCCGTAAAGCGGCAGACCAAGCCAATGCGGTTTTCATCCGGGCCGCCGAGTTTACCCGCATCCACTTCCATGCGGACGTCGGCAAAGTTCTTGTGCGGCGTGGACCAAAAATTCGTATTCAGCGAATTGACCAGCATCCGATATCCAGAAGCGTCATAATCCACCGTGCCTTCAGTGGACATGAATCGATTCCAGCCGGAGATCGGGCGTCCAAAGTCATCTTGAAACAACACGCTCCCCGAAAGCGCGGTTTGATCCTGCGGCGCAGAAGTTGCAGGCACAGTCGTCGAACATGCCAGAGAAAGAACGATTAGGAAAGAGAATAGGGTAAGCAGGCGATTCATAAGCGTGATTTTATCATTATTGAGGATGGAACATCCGCCGCAATTTCAAAGGGGATTCCCAAAAAAATTTAACCACGAAGGTACACAAAGGAAATTCAAAGGCGTTTTGAAAACATTAAACTTTCATGCAGATCGTCTTGAAAAAAAGTTTGTGGCTTTATTTTCTTAGCGGACTTTGCGTGCTTTGCTGTGAGAATATCTTTTTGCAGCGGACTCATAAACAAAATGCCCGAGAAATTTCTCCCGGACATTTTGCCTGCTACTCTGGTTCTTTCGGTTTCGCTGTGCGGTTCTTTGCAGCTGGTTTTGCCGTAACCGTTGTTTTGATTTTGGGCTTTGCTTTTGCTTTCGCAACAGGCTTTTTCTTTACAGGTTTTGAAACCACTTCTTTTTCATCTTCTTCATCTTCCTCTACAACATCCTCGGCCAATATCCGCACACGAGCGAGCGGATCCACCTCAACCGGCTTGATCTTATATTCCTCCTCCCAATCTTTGGCAAATGCCAGTTGCAACTTTCCATAGCGGACAAGCAACATCACCACGCCGGTAACTGCCATTAGAAGCGAGACAAACATGGAATATGTAACAAATGAATTACCAATATGCGGCTGGTCTGGGCGGAAAAACTCAATGAAAGCGCGCGCCAACCCTGCAAAGACCAGCCAGCCCGAAAAGACTGCGCCGGGTTTCATCTTGTCTGCATATTGGCGAGAAACCCAGATCAACAACAATGCCAACGGGATATTCAGAAGCATCTCGTAAGCGAAGGTCGGGTGAAAACGGGTTGCAGCAACTGGGAACAGACTCAGGTCTGCATATTGTGCGAGACGATGCCCGGCGTCAATGGCAATGCCCCAGGGCAGTTTGGTCGGTTGACCGTACAGCTCCTGATTGATAAAATTCGCGGGACGCGCCAACGCCTGACCGATCAATACCGCAGGGGCAATCGAATCAAGGAAAAGCCAAAAATCCATTCCGTTTTTTTTCAGGAAGAAATACAACGCAACTGCGCCGAATAGCAATCCGCCAAAGAAGTGTAAGCCGCCTTCAGGAATATTTATAATTTTGGCAGGGGTATCGGTATAATAGGTACTGCCACCGAGAATATTGTTAACCACATACCACAAACGCGCGCCGATGATGCCCAGGGGCAAAACCCAGACCATGGCGTCCCAAATTGCCTCGCCGTTCTCACCGCGCCGCCGAATCTCCTTCTCCGCGAGCCACGCACCCACCACCGCGCCGAACATCACCAATACACCATACCAACGAAGTGTGACTGTCCAGATAAACAGCTTGAAAGTAAAAATTACAGGATCTATCATTTATTACCTCATGAATTAAGTTTCGGGGATTATATCATTCAAACATTGCAGGGAATTTTGCTCACGCGTGGGCAGACGAAGGATTTATCATAAATAAAACAAAATTTTCATTGCACCATCCTCGCGAGAGTGCTATAATATTGTCACTTCCCCTGAATGTTGACACATATTTTTATAGTATCCACACAAACAAAAAATATCCTGTGTGGAAAGCATACCGAGAACCTTGACCGAAACCCCTGATTCACCAACAACATCCTAAAGAAATTCACCAGCCCACAAAATATGGGGCGCTGGTTTTTTTGTATTCCTATTCCAATTCCCTCAAGAGAAAACACAATATGAAAATACTCGAACTAGAGAACGAACCGCTGTCGAAATTGCGCGGCATGGCAAAAACCCTCAATATTCCAGGGTACAACCGCATGAAAAAGGAATCCCTTGCGATGATGATCCGCGAGGCAGAGGCGCAAAAAGAGGGCATTGAACTGCGCGGCGGCATTTTGGAGATCATGAGCGAAGGGATTGGCTTTCTGCGGGCAACCAATTACCGCATCAGCGACCAGGATGTTTACGTTTCACAGGCGCAATTGAGGAAGTACGATCTGCGCGCAGGAGATTTGGTGATTGGGCAAGTCCGCCCGCCGCGTGAAAGTGAAAGACATTTCGGATTGCTCAAAGTAGAATCAATTAATGGGTTGGAACCAGAAACAGGTATAAAAAGAGTTATTTTTGAAAACCTGACCCCCATTTTTCCCGAAGTACGTTTTGACCTTGAAATTGAGCACGACACCCTCGCCCCTCGTCTTATTAACCTAATTGCACCCATCGGACGAGGACAGCGCGGATTAATCGTTTCTCCTCCAAAGGCGGGCAAGACCACAATTCTCAAGCAGATCGCAAATTCCATCTCAACCAAATATCCCGATGTGCATCTGATTATTGCATTGATCGGCGAACGCCCCGAAGAAGTAACCGATATGGACCGCTCGGTGGATGCGGAAGTGGTAGCTTCCACCTTTGACGAACCCGTTAGCGCTCACGTCCGCACGGCGGAACTTGCCTTAGAACGCGCTAAGCGTTTGGTTGAGATCGGTCGTCACGTGGTAATCTTAGTAGACTCAATTACCCGCCTCGCCCGCGCCTATAACCTGGTAGTCAACCCATCCGGACGCACACTCTCCGGCGGTATGGATCCCTCCGCGTTGTACCCGCCCAAGAAATTCTTCGGCGCGGCGCGCAACGTGGAAGATGGCGGCTCGCTGACCATCATCGCAACCTGTCTTGTGGACACCGGCTCCCGCCTAGACGATGTGGTGTACGAGGAATTCAAAGGCACCGGCAACATGGAATTGATCCTCTCGCGCAAACTTCAGGAGCGCCGCATCTTCCCCGCAGTGGATATCGAACGCTCGTCCACGCGCCGCGAAGACCTGCTGCTTGGACCTGATCTACTCCAACGCGTTTGGCTGATGCGCCGCATGTTCATTCAGATGATCTCTCCCCCGCCCCAGGGCGCAGGCATGGATAATTCCGTAGCCACCGAAGCCATCATCACGCGCATGGAACGCGCAAAAAACAATATTGAATTCCTTGAGAATCTAACAAAGGATGCGTAACGCAAATTACCGATTTACGTCATAATTAGAGAATGAAAAACTTTTTAGAAAAAATCCGATCCTTCTTTGCCACGCTTGGCACGAAGCTCAAACGCGAACCAAAGGATGTCCCTGCGGCTAGCGAGCCGATCACCAAGCCACGCACACAACCAAAACGCAAAATGGATCGTTTTACGGTCATCAGTTGGTCCGTGACCACCCTTCTTGTTCCCGCATTACTCGGATCGGCGATCTTTTATAAAAACTCGCGCTCCACAACTTACACCCCCATAGCGCAATCGACAAGTTCTGCCGCAGGTGAATCGTCAGCCACTGCTCAACCTCAGGTTGGCGCAGCAGTTGTCAGCGAGAATGGCAGCGGGGCTTTATCCATCACCCGTAAATTGCAATTAAAGACGAACATCCCCGAGCGTGAACGGTATGACTCGGTCACCTATCGCGTTTCGCGTGGTGATGCCATGCTGAGCATCGCAGATGAATTCAAGCTTAAATCTGAAACCCTGCTTTACGTCAACACGCAACTGGAAGATAACCCGCACAACCTTAAGCCTGGCATGGAGTTGATCATCCCGCCTGTGGATGGGTTGTACTATACCTGGAAAGACGGTGACACGTTTGAAACCGTTGCGGAAAAATTTTATACAACAGCAGATGAGATCATCGACTTTCCCGGCAATAAAGTTGACCTGACTGATCCTAAAATAGACACTGGCGTTACCGTGATGATCCCCGGCGGTTCGCGCGATTTGCGTAACTGGGAGCAAGACCTTGCCACCAACGGACGCGGCGCAAACACAGGCACTGGCGGAAGCAATGCCACAAACGCCTGCGGCGGCGGTCCTGTGGCAGGCGGCTTTGGCTGGCCCGCAGGCTCGCATAATATTTCTGGTAACGGGTATGGCCCGGGTCATCTTGGCATTGATATTCAAGCCAACGAAGGCGAGCCAGTTTACGCGGCTGGCGCTGGCGTCGTGACCATGGCGCAGGGCGGATGGAATTATGGCTATGGCAACGTAGTGCAAATTGATCACGGTAACGGCTATGTGACGGTCTATGCCCACTTAAGCGTAATCAATGTCGGTCTATGTACTGCTGTCGGTCAGGGCGCGATCATTGGCGCGGCAGGCAACACCGGCAATTCCTTCGGCGCGCATTTACATTTTGAAGTGCGTATCGGCGGCGCAAACGTTAATCCATATAGTCTTGTTCAATAGATAAATTTTACGTCACACCTGCACTGGCGTGCGGCGCAAGTGTTGCGAGGACGATGTCTTTCGCCCGAAGCAATCTCCGTCAGTGTAAAAGGATTGCTTCGTCGGGGAGAACACCCTCCTCGCAATGACGAGATGTTTTAATATTATGAACGAACAATCCCTCAAAAAAACTCTCTCCAAATTAAACATCGGCGGCTTGCGCTATTTTAATTCCATCGGCTCAACCAACGACGAAGCGCTGGCATGGGCGACGGCAGGTGCGCCTGATCTTTCGATCGTAATTGCAGATGAACAGACTCAGGGCCGCGGCAGACTCGACCGAAAGTGGTTCACACCCAAAGGCAGTGGACTGGCTTTCAGCCTGATCCTGCGCCCCTCTGCGTCCTTGCGCCCGCATCTCTCGCGGACCGTTGGGCTGGCGGCGCTTTCAATTGCAGAATCCTGCTCCGGGCTGGGACTCACTCCGCAAATCAAATGGCCGAATGATATTTTATTGAACGGCAAAAAAACAGCCGGCATCCTGATCGAAAACATTTGGACTGGCGATGACGTGGATTCGCTTGTGATCGGCATGGGCGTCAATGTCCACAAAGCCTCTTTGCCGCCTGTCGGGTTATTGCAATTCCCGGCCACAAGCCTTGAAGATGCGCTTGGCAAGGAAACACCCCCACGCGAGGAAATCCTTTTTAGCATCCTGAATGCCTTCATCCGCTGGCGTGAACGTGTAGGGACAGATGAGTTGATCCATGCCTGGGAGGAGATACTTGCTTTTCGTGGCGAACAGGTTCAGGCTTGTGCTGAGTTTGATCGAAGTATGCAGGCAGGAGGCGAATCCAACATCACAGGTGAGCTGCTTGGACTCGAATCAGATGGAAGCTTGCGCCTGCGCGACGCCCATGACAAATCCGTAATAATTCGCTTTGGGGATGTTAGCTTGAGACCGAGTGCGTGATATACTTTGAAAAATAGAGGTGACCATGTTTGATAATCTCCGCGAAGATGCCGCATCCGGCCCATACTACGAAGAAGAAACAAAATTCCAACCCGCCGCTGGCACAGAGACGGTCTTTGGCGCGCCAAGTTCAAGGCGTATTTTGGGCATGACAGGTGTTCAACGATTTGTCATCGCTTTCATGTTCTTTCTTGCAGTGTGTATCATCGGCGCAATGGCTTTGTTTGTGACGGGCAAGATCGGGTTCTAAAAGTATTAGGATGCAGACAAAAATTCGCATCCTTAAATAAAAAACGGGCGCGGCCTTATCAGCCGCGCCCGTTTTGCTTTACACCAACTTCGGCTGCGCTTCTTCCGGCTCACTATTCTCGCTGACTTGCGCACCCACCTTCTTCAAGTCTTCGGCAGAGGTACGAGCCACGGAGGCGACACTGTCACCTTCATTTGGTTTGATCAAATGCACGCCGCGTGTGGCGCGTCCGGCCTGCTTCACATTTTTTACCTTCATACGCAAGGTCACCCCATTGGAGGTCATAATGGTCAGGTCGTCGTCTTTTTGCACAACGCGCGCGGCAGCGATCTTGCCGATATCTTTCAGGGCTTTGGGGTCAATCGTGAAATTACCTTTTGTTGCGCGTCCCTTCGCGGTGTAAGCATCCAGCGGGGTTTGCTTGCCAAAGCCTCCGGTGGTCACAACCAATAACGTGCCATCTTTTTCAACGACATCCATGCTGGTAACTGCATCATCTTGCGCAAGGCGAATGCCCTGCACGCCCGCGGCCTGACGTCCCATCGAGCGGACTTTCGTTTCACTAAAGCGCAGAGCTTGTCCATTTTCGGTGACAATGATGATCTCATCCTTGCCTGAAGTCAACCGCGCCCAGCCCAAACGATCACCCTCTTCCAAAGACATGGCGATCAAACCTGAGGGACGCACAGAGGCGAACTCTTCCATAGATACGCGCTTGATCTTACCGCGCGCGGTCATCAACATGCAGAAATTATGTGAAGAGAAATCTCCCACCGCCATTGCCGCAGTCACTTTTTCGTTGGGGTCAAGCGACAACACATTGACCAATGGAATGCCTTTCGTGGCGCGCTCTGAATCGGGGATCTGATAAACCTTCTCAGAATACACCTTTCCTTTATCTGAGAAGAACAACATGGTATTCAAACTGCGGGCAGGGATGAGCATCACCACTTCATCTTCATCCTTGGTGGTGTGTCCCATCACACCGCGTCCGCCGCGGCTCTGTGACTTGAAAGCAGTAGCCGCCACGCGTTTGATATATCCGCGCTCGGTGAGACTGATCAATACAGCTTCATCCGCAACCAGGTCTTCGTCGTGAATATCTTCCTTGGCTTCGGCTGAAATCTGCGTGCGACGGTCATCGCCAAATTTTTCGACAAGTTCGTTTAAGTCAGTTTGAATCAGCGCGAGTATTTTCTTTGGGTGCGCAAGCAGATCCTCAAGATTCTCAATGATCCCGCGCACTTGTTTGTGTTCTTCTTCGATCTTCCAACGTTCAAGTGCGGCAAGCCTGCGCAATTGCATATCCAAAATTGCCTGTGCCTGCAACTCGCTCAATTTGAAGCGCTTCATCAAATTGGTCTTGGCAACATCTGCATCTTCGGCTTCACGAATGGTTTTGATAACGGCTTCGATATTGTTCAGCGCAATCACATATCCATCGAGAATGTGCAAACGCGCCTGTGCTTTGGCAAGTTCAAATTTTGAGCGGCGTGTAATCACATTTTGCCGATGCTCGATGAAAATTTGCAACATGCGTTTGAGTGTCAGTGTGCGTGGTTCTCCATCCACTAGTGAGAGCATGATCACACCAAACGTGGATTGCAAAGCAGTATATTTATAAAGTTGATTGAGCACTTTCTTGGGTTGCGCGCTGCGTTTCAGCTCAATGACAATGCTCATGCCGCGTTGGTCAGATTCATCCCGCAGGTCTGAGATCTGGTCGACCTTGCCGTCGCGTACCAGCTCGGCAATGCGTTCGATCAGAGTGGATTTATTAACCTGGTACGGGATCTCCGTGATGTTGATCTGATAACGCCCAGCCTTGGTCTCTTCGATGTGGGCAATACCGCGCATCACGATTCGGCCCCGGCCTGTTCCATACGCCGAGTGAATCCCCTCCGTCCCGACGATCATGCCGCCAGTTGGAAAATCAGGACCAAGCACGAACTTCATCAAATCATCCACGGTGACTTCGTCGATGTTGTCGTAATTATCGATCAGGTAATTGATCGCGCCAGCCAACTCGCGCAGATTCTGCGGCGGGATGTTGGTCGCCATACCCACAGCGATACCAGATGAACCGTTCAATAAAAGATTTGGCAAACGCGCGGGAAGCACGAGCGGCTCTTCGAGTGAGTCGTCAAAGTTGGGTCCGAAATCCACCGTATCTTTTTCAAGGTCAGCCAGCAATTCCTCAGCCATTTTTTGCAGGCGGGCTTCGGTATAACGCATCGCCGCTGGTGAGTCGCCATCCACCGAGCCAAAGTTACCCTGACCATCCACAAGCAGATAGCGCATGGAAAAATCCTGCGCCATGCGGGCCATGGATTCATACACCGCCGAATCGCCATGCGGATGATACTTACCCAGCACCTCACCCACGATACGAGCAGACTTTTTATAAGCCGAGTTCGAACGCATGCCCAACTCATGCATGGCGAACAAAATGCGCCTATGGACTGGTTTCAGTCCGTCGCGGGCATCTGGCAGGGCACGCGCCACGATTACGCTCATGGCATAATCGAGATACGCGGTTCGCATTTGCGAATCAATATCAACGGACTGGATGTTGCCTGTATTTACGGGGAGTACTACATTGTCTTCAGCCATAAAATATCCTTAAATGGTCAAAAATTGCATCAAATTGGCATAAAAAGACACGAAGATGGGGAAAAACTTCGTGTCCGCATTAGATGAAGGGAAGTATTTTTATTAGTGCAATTATACCATCCCCAGGCAAAATTTTAAGGAACTGCAAGCCGCTTCTGAAAATTAGGTTTCCATTATTCGTACAGGTAAAAAAATAGGCCCGCATTGCGGGTCTATTTTTTGTGCCGAAGGAGGGATTTGAACCCTCATGAACGTAAGTTCACTACGCCCTGAACGTAGCGCGTCTGCCAATTCCGCCACTCCGGCTGGAAGTGCGAGTTGTATTTTATCTCAAACGCTTGTTTTGTCAAATACGAAGTGCATTTAAGGTGAAAACTCAGGAACAAATTTTTGGCACGGTTCAAAAAGACGAACAAAGCGAGCGTCGGACCTTTATAAATTTAGTGATGAAATGTTATTGGGTGGCAACAAAGCAACCCAGACAGAACTGGCAAGGTTGTTATTCAGCAGTAGTGTTGATTAGTGTTTCGTACGCCAGTCAACACAAGTCTGGCGGATAGCCCAGCAACGTGAGCCAATCGTCGGTACCCAGATCAATTCCGGCGAGTT
>Ga0335397_10008180_pt1 | contig 13197 bp, 19 predicted proteins | sample MAT04_FD_205740 | JGI IMG/M metagenome (GOLD analysis project Ga0335397, IMG submission 205740) | Freshwater microbial communities from Lake Fryxell liftoff mats and glacier meltwater in Antarctica - MAT-04 (spades assembly) (version 2) ...
TATTTTCGGGCGTGGTGGCGAAGAAATGGAAGAGTTGGTAAAAGCGGGAGTTGCGGTTGAAGTCGTACCCGGTGTCACTTCTGGAATTGCGGCCCCGGCTTATGCGGGAATTCCTCTCACACATCGATCGTACAGTTCGTCAGTCACCTTTGTCACCGGCCACGAATCAGCGGGAAAATATCGGCCGGCGGTAAATTGGCAGGCGATCGCCCGTGGCTCCGAAACCATTGTAGTATACATGGGAATCCACAATTTACCTTATATCATCGGCCAGTTAACAGCAGCCGAATTGAGCGCAGAAACGCCCATAGCATTAGTGCGCTGGGGAACGCGGCCGGAACAAGAAGAATTGATCGGCACTTTGAGTACAATTGTAGAGCAAGTTGAGGCCGCTGGATTTTCCGCACCTGCGATCGCCGTTATCGGAAATGTAGTTAATTTGCACTCTATTTTGTCAGGCTGTCGGCCATATCAGACGGCGGTTGAAACCGCGCCTACACAAACAAAGTCCGCCGACGCGGACTGAAATCAGACGGCGGTTGAAACCGCGCCTACACAAACAAAGTCCGCCGACGCGGACTGAAGAAAATAATTCAATTTTAACCGTCTTTGTCTTCAACCCGCGGAGGCGGGTTTTGTCTGTATCGACGCGGTTTCAACCGCCGTGTCTTCTTCTAATTCAACGCGCCACCTGCCGCATATATTCCCCCCACAACTGAGCAGCATTTGCACTACCTCCGGCAGTCGGAGAATTATCATCATTTCCCAACCAAACTCCCGTCACCAGTTCCTGACTGGGAATATAACCGACAAACCACAAATCCTTATTATCATTAGTCGTGCCTGTTTTTCCAGCTTCTCCCAACCCCAAAGCAGCACTACTACCCGTACCTCCCCGGACAACACCTTGCAGCATATCAGTCATCGTATCCGCTACGGCTTCAGAAACTAACTGCCGATTAGCAACGCCATCTTTTTGATAGTCATAAATCACCCGACAACTTTTAAAATCATTTCGATCTTTGCAATCGCTGCTGTCAATAATTCGCTTGATTGCGTGGGGGCGGTTGCCCAAACCACGGTTCGCCAAAACCCCGAATGCACCCGTTAATTGTAATACGTTAACTTCACTTTCACCTAACACCAAACCGGGGGAAGAACGCAGTGGAGATGTAATCCCCAAACGTTTAGCCATCGCCACTACATTGTCTAAGCCGACATCTTGTGCGACTCTCAAAGCAATTGGATTTTCTGACTGTGCTAAACCCCGATACATATCAGCGCTACCGCTAGTTCTGGCACAGCCGCTGTAACTTTGTCCGCCCCAGGAAAGCGGCTCGCAAGAATAGGTCTTATTTGGTGATATTCCGCGTTCTAAGGCGGCTGTATAGGCGAAAATCTTAAATGTAGAACCGGGCTGTCTCAATGCTTGGGTGGCTCGATTAAATTGACTTTGCAAATAATCTACGCCCCCAACTAAAGCTAAAACTTCTCCAGTTTTAGTATTAAGAGTTACCACAGCTCCTTGAGAAAAACCTGCACTCGCTCCGGCATTTTCTACAGCATTTTTGAGGGAAGATTCAGCCACTTTTTGCAGACCGGGATTCAAGCCTGTTTCTACAATAAAATTGCCTTCTCTGGCTAACTGTTCCCCCAGCAAAAACTCTAATTCGTCAAATACATAACTGTAGAAATAAGGCGCGATCGTACTTTGCAGGTATTGGCGGGCTTTGGGATTGATGTCGATTCGCGATCGCCTCGCGCGATCGGCTTCTTCCTGAGAAACAGTCCCCATTGCGCGCATTCGTTCGATTACCCGATCGCGATACTGCACCGCCAACTGATAATTTTGAATCGGATTAAAACTATTTGGCGCAGGCAAAATACCCGCCAAAGTCGCCGCCTCCGACAAACTCAAATCCTTCGCCGACTTGCCAAAATAAAACCGAGCCGCATCCTCAAAACCGTAAAGGTCAATTCCCAAAAACACGCGATTCAAATAAGTCAGCAACAGCTCGTCTTTGCTGTAATAATTCTCCAGTTTCAAAGCAACTACGGCTTCCCGCAATTTGCGTCCGGCGGAATCTTGAGTTCCCACATAATCTCGAAACAAACTCCTCGCTAACTGCTGCGTCACTGTGCTGCCGCCTTCGCGAATTCCTCCGCCGCGCACGTTGGTCAACAGCGCGCGCAAAACCCCGATCGGATCTACGCCCAAATGCCAATTGTAGCGGCTGTCTTCCGAAGCAAGTACCGCCTTGGATAAATAAGGCGAAAAATCCTGCAATCCCTTTAATTCTACGTGAGCGTTATTCTGGGGAGGACGCAGGGGAGTTTGTCCGTCGCGGGCGTAAACAATTACGGGGCCGTTGATGCTTCTCGGCAGAGGCCGCACTCGAAACTTGGTCGATTCGACACCTACCAACACCGCAATCAAAGCGGTGATTCCGCTGACTCCGTAAAAGCTGTAGCGCACAAGTTCCAAATACCAAGGCGGCGGATCTACGTACTGAACTCTGACGGCGGCGGCGAGTTCCGGCGGGCCCAAGGTGAACACGTCTCCGTGACGCAGGGACATACTTTTAACTCGCCTTTTACCGGAGTAAATGCCGTTGGTTGAGTCTTCGTCTTTGATGACAAAAGGAGTCCGCCGCCGAGTATCCCGCGACAGGGATAGGTGGACGTGACTGACAACGGGATTGCGAACTACAATATCTGATGATTTGGACGATCGACCTAACAAATATCGATCGCCCAATAGCGGATAAACCTCAGCTTTAGCTGCACCCGCATCCTGCACCCACAATTCGGGTACTTTGGCATTCGGTTTCAGCGCTAGCTGGTTAAAATTAACCTTGGCAATTGTCTGGACTGCTTGGGTAATCGCACCCAAGACGGTTTGAGGTTTGCGGGGCGGCTGCGGTGGGGTCATATTTCGCTATGGACTACGATCGAGCGATCGGCTCTTGCACTATTCTACTCGCAACTTTTGGCTATTTTCCAAAGCAAGCCCGATGAAGAAAAAATCGAGTTTTTATGGAGATATCTGGAAAGAAACCCGGTTTCTCTGAGATTGCACCAGTGGCTCAGAAACCGGGTTTCTCACAAAATCTCGGTTGGGTGGCTAAATATCTCGAAAGAAACCCGGTTTCTCTGAAATTGCACCAGTGGCTCAGAAACCGGGTTTCTCATAAAATCTCGGTTGGGTGGCTAAATATCTGGAAAGAAACCCGGTTTCTGGGAGATTGCACCAGTGGCTCAGAAACCGGGTTTCTCACAAAATCTCGGTTGGGTGGCTAAATATCTCGAAAGAAACCCGGTTTCTGGGAGATAAATTATCATAAATTTGCCAAAATCTTACTTCTTCCTGATGACTAATGACTAATGACTAATGACTACTGACTAATGACTACTGACTAATGACTACTGACTACTGACTACTGACTACTGACTTCTGACTACTGACTACTGACTACTGACTTCTGACTTCTTTTATAATTAAAACCCCCCTTTTTTAAGGGGGGGTTTGAGGCGTAAAATACGGGAGATTCTCCTTACATCGAAGAACCCAAACCGGCATAAGCGCCGTAGAAGAAAAGGCTCACAATGCTCAGAACACCGAGGCCTGCGACAGTAGCTACCAGCCACAAAGGAATTCTGCCACTTTCACTAAACATAGCCATCACCTCACTAATTCACAGCAAAACAAATTCGATCGAACAGCAGACATCAAACTCGCGTCACCAGTTAGTTAAAGAAATAACTGGAAAACAAAATACCCAGACAAAAAATCATCAACAGACCCAAATAAAGGGAAGTCCGATTTAACTCGACTGGTTGTTCGTTGGGATTAGGAACGCGTTCAGGCATTGTAAACTCCTATCGTTGAATAAATTGCATTGCTGCGATCGCGCCCAAAAAGAAAATTGTTGGGACACCTAAAGTATGAACTGCCAACCAGCGTACCGTAAAAATCGGATACGAAATCGGCTCATTGTTTGGCGTTCTGCTAGTCATTTTTCCAACTCCTTGTTAAATTACTTGGCAATGAACTGATCTACTTGTTTTTTAGCTTCAAAGCGATCAGAGACAATCGGGATTTCTTCCCGCTGCTGTGTGAAATACTCGTTGGGGCGAGGAGTGCCGAAAGCATCGTAAGCCAAACCGGTTTGCACAAACAACCATCCAGCAATAAACAAAGCGGGAATGGTGATGCTGTGAATTACCCAATAACGGATACTTGTAATAATGTCCCCAAACGGACGCTCTCCAGTTGTACCTGACATTTAGAATCCTCCTTTGAACAACAAATCGACAGACAATCTCTATTACTATTCTACTATCAAGCAGCTTGCGCTGAACCTTGATATTTAAGTAGAGTGCCGCTCGCGCCAATCACAAATCCGCGATCGGGGCCCATGAAGACAATTTTGTAAAAATTAGCGGGAACATCCTCAACTTCGCGGTCTTTTTGCCAAGTTTTCCCGCCATCTAAACTGCACAGCAAATTGCCGCCGCCGCCGGCTACCCAAACTTCATTATCAGTCCGGTAAGCCATGTCTAGCAAACCCCAACTCGCCTTGCGATCGGGAAAAAACGGTTTTCCCCAACCTTCAGCACTTTCGGGATCGCTAAACTGAATCTGACCGCCACGGGCGAGCATCCACAAACGCCCGTCCTTGGTAAAGCCCATATTTTGCAGGCGACGAGAACTGTTGCGGTTGTGAGGTTCCCAAGCATTCTGTCCTGGTTTCCACACGGAGTAGAAATTGCCCTTTGAGGATACCGCAACATACTGCCCGTCTTCTGAACGGTTGATATTGCGAACTACCCCAAAAGAATCCTGGACGATCGCTTTCCAATTTTTGCCGCCGTCAGAAGTGCGATAAATCGCGCCTACATCCGTCGTCATGTCAGCCGTATTTGGGCCAATAGCTGCGATCGTACTTGGAGAACCTGGTAACTGAGAGCTCAAAGCAATCCGCGTCCAAGACTTGCCCTCATCCTCTGTGTGCAGCAGAACAGAAGGCTGGCCGACAATCCAGCCTTCGGAACCGGAAAAACTCACCGACGCAAAGCGCGATCGAGTATCATCGATATCCAGTGCGATCGGCTTCCAGCTAGTACCGCCATCAAAAGTTTCGAGCAGAGTCGCCTCAGAACCCACAACCCAGCCGTGCTGAGAATTGCCCGTAAAGGCAATATCCTGTAAATTAGCTTCCGTCGGCAAGGAAATCACTTGCCAGGGGTTGTAACTCACAGAACCGACGGTGCTACAACTCGTACAGATGAGTGCAGCCGCCAATAACATGACAATTCGTTGCCAAAATCTCACAATCGTTTTACTGCAAACCATACATACTAAGTAAAAACAAGAAACCAACGACCAAGCCGCCAAAAATCAGCAAACTTTTCTGACCTTCGGTCATGCCGTTGACACCGACACCGTAGCGCTGATTTGCCTTAAATCCCGATACCCCTTCCAGCAGGCCGAGATTTTGAAACACTGACTTGCGCCCCGCGCAAACGGGACAAACCCAAGTTGGGGGCAAATCTTCAAAAGCCGTGCCAGGGGCAATGTCATTTTTAGGATTCCCTTTTTTCGGATCGTAGACGTAGCCGCAGGCGCGGCACTCGTGCCGATCGAGGGTTTTAGTCTCAGTGGCTGGATCGCTCATAGCTCCAAAAGAGTAGGTCAGCTAATCGTGAAGTACCTCAACTAAACTTCGTTATAGTTGGGGCTTCCAACTAAAACTCATATTAGGACGGTCTTATTCGTCTTCGAGGTTTCCCGTCTCAACCGCCGATGCCACGTTAGGGACACCACAAGGGTGTTCGACACTTAAGTCGATGATGGTCTTACTTAGCGTCCACAGGCAGCCGCCCGTCTTCCACAGGCAGTTACAATATTAAAATATACATTAAAAATTATTGCAGAAGATGGACGATTAATCTCAACCAATTCGTAATTCTAGCTACGCAAAATCTATATAATGTAAAGATCGAGTTACAAACCCTTTCACAGAGGCAGTAATCATTCACCGTGTTTGCACTTAGCGGCTACGAGTATTTCTTAGGCTTCCTGTTAATTTCGAGCCTAGTGCCTATCCTCGCCCTCACGGCGTCTAAGGTACTACGGCCCAAAAGTCGTCCCTACGACCGACGCACTACTTACGAGTCTGGTGTCGAGCCGATCGGCGGAGCCTGGATTCAGTTCAACATCCGATATTATATGTTCGCCCTGGTCTTCGTCATCTTCGACGTAGAGACCGTCTTCCTCTATCCTTGGGCGGTTGCTTTCAACCAGCTAGGACTCTTGGCTTTCATCGAAGCCTTGTTTTTTATCACGATCCTCGTTATTGCTCTTGTCTATGCATGGCGCAAAGGAGCCTTAGAATGGTCTTAAGTTCAGAAACACAAAAATCGCTAATTGTCAATCCGGCAGAGCGTCCGCAAGTCACATCCGAATTATCCGAGAACGTCATCCTAACTACGGTTGATGACATCTATAACTGGGCGAGACTTTCAAGTCTGTGGCCACTGCTTTACGGCACGGCTTGCTGCTTCATCGAATTTGCAGCTTTAATTGGATCGCGCTTTGACTTCGACAGATTTGGTCTAGTACCGCGATCGAGCCCCCGGCAAGCCGACTTGTTGATCACCGCTGGTACAATTACCATGAAGTACGCCCCCATCTTGGTGCGGCTGTACGAACAAATGCCCGAACCCAAATACGTGATCGCGATGGGCGCTTGCACCATCACCGGCGGAATGTTCAGCGTAGACTCCCCCACAGCAGTCAGAGGCGTTGACAAACTGATTCCCGTAGATGTGTACATCCCCGGTTGTCCTCCGCGTCCAGAAGCGATTATTGACGCAATTATCAAACTGCGGAAAAAAATCGCCAACGACTCGATGCAAGAACGGGCCAACTTGTTACCGACTCACCGCTACTACACCAGACCCCACAAAATGAAAGTAGTAGATGACATTTTGGACGGTAAATATTTGTCAATTCCCGGCCGGATGGCCCCACCGAAAGAATTGACGGAAGCGATGGGAATGCCCGTACCGCCCGCCCTGCTTGCAGGACAAAAACAGGAGGTAAAACGTGGCTGAGACAGAAACTTCAATTGTTGAAGCTGGGAAGGTTTCTCAGTGGTTGACTCAGAATGGCTTTGATCACGAAGCTTTGGCGGCCGATAATTTGGGTGTGGAGATACTAAAGGTCGATCGAGAATTCCTAATTCCGATGTCAACAGCGCTGTACGCCTACGGGTTCAATTATATGCAGTACCAGTGCGCCTACGACCAAGGCCCTGGACAAGATTTAGTCAGCGTTTACCACTTGGCAAAACTGACAGATAATGCTTCCCATCCCGAAGAAGTCCGCGTCAAAGTATTTATTCCCCGCGAAGATCCGAGAGTACCATCAGTGTACTGGATTTGGAAAGCGGCAGATTTCCAAGAGCGGGAATCCTACGATATGTACGGCATAGTCTACGAAGGACATCCGAATCTGAAACGGATTTTGATGAACGAAGATTGGATAGGCTGGCCGCTGCGGAAAGATTACATTTCCCCTGATTTCTACGAGCTTCAAGATGCCTATTAAGGGAGTTTTGAGTTTTTAGGTCAAAATAAAGTTTGTCCTTTTAAAAGCACCTATTTCCTTCGGGAGTGGGTGCATTTTTTTAGTGCGTTTTTTTCACTGGTAACTGGTTCCCAGTTAATGATAAAAACATTTCATAAAATTTGTAGGGGCGGGTTCGCCGATGATTCTTGCCACCCACCGATAACATTTATAAACCCGCCCTCCCCAACCGATAACTTGGAGTTACGGAAGCGACAGTCAGTAACTGGGAAGCGGGGCGATCCGTGCCGAAGCTAACGCCTGTTCAATACAAAAAATTGCTAGAGATTTTGCAAATTACCTCTGCCGAATTACCCGACCAATTTGGTTTTCCCAATGATGCTGATGGATAGAATCGAGATTGACTGAGAGTTGCTTATTCGTATCAGCTTTTTCGATAGATCGCCAGTTTAGCCTAGTAGGTTGTAAAATATAAAAGTATAGCTATAAAAAGACCTATGACACTCACCCTCACTCTGACACGAGAAATAGAGCAATACTTAACACAAAGAGCTCAAGAGCAAGGGCTTTCGACAGAAGCATACACTCTGCAACTGCTGATAGAACATATTATGCTAAAACAAAAGCAGACAAAATTGGTGAATCTGCTTCAGTCTTGGATGGATGAAGAAGAAGGCGAAGAGCAGCAAGAAACAGGTGAGTATCTGATTCAGGCTCTTGACGAAGATCGTTTATCTGAACGCCAGCTATTTCCTATTGAATTAAAAGGTGTAACTTGGTGAGCAGAGTCGTTTTTCTGGATGCAGGGCCAATTGGTTTAGTTACGAATCCAAAGCTATCTCCTGAAAGCACCCTTTGTACTCGCTGGTTGCAAACGCTTATTACATCCAATATTCGAGTGATTATTCCCGAAATAGCCGATTATGAAGTTCGCCGAGAGTTGCTGCGGGCAAACAAGGTAAGGGGTATTGCTCGATTAGATGAATTAGCCAACTTGGTCGAGTATTTACCCATTACAACTGCTGCTATGCGACAAGCTGCGATGTTTTGGGCACAAGCTCGTCAGCAAGGACAACCGACAGCAGGTGATAAGACGATTGACAGCGATATGATTTTGGCAGCACAGGCGATGACTCTTGATGTTGTGGATGTTGTAATCGCAACAACGAATGTTGGTCATCTTTCTAGGTTTGTTCCAGCCGATTTATGGCAAAAAATCAATCTCGATTGAGATTTTGGTGCTGATTTGAGAGATACTTGCATCTGCACGACTCCACGGTTAAAGCGATCGCTGATTCCGAGATTAACAACCTGCTATCCTCTGTAATTTCTGGAGGTAATAAGAGTGGCAAAAAATACAATTAAATTACTAGATGTCGTTGCCTTGACAGTTGACATTCCTGAATACAACCTGTGACGCGGACAAGTAGGGACTGTGGTTGAACTGTTGGCTGATGGTGCAGCGTTTGAGGTTGAATTTAGAAATGTCAACGGACGTACTTATGAATCTGTCGGGCTGCAAAGAGAGCAAATCATGGTGTTGTACTTTGAGCCAGCATCACCCGATATCAAACCCGAAATGGTTACAGCATAAACAAAACAACTTGCGGGCTTTTTCGCTTACTTTTGCGATTAGACAGGGTGCGATCGCACTTCCAGAAGCAAACTAATATCAACTCCGAAAAAATCGGCGAGTTTTTTGGCTTCATCTATGGCGATCGCTCTGCGATTAACAATAATTTCCTCAACCGCTGTTTCCGTCCCCAAAAGTGGAATCAAATCCGATTTGTCCAAATCTCTTGCATCCATTAAATGTCGCAACATTGAGGCAGCATCGCCCCCAGGAATAGGATAATTCTGGGATTCAAATTTTTCAATCAACGTTATCAAAAGCTCCAAAAATAGCTCTTCCTCCGGCGATCGCATGGGGCGGTGTTCCAGTTCGCTAGCGAGAGCGATCGCTGCATCGTTTTCTGCTTCAGTTGCGATCGGTTTTGGTTGATACCGAACCAGTAAATCTGTATAAGATTGTGCATCAAAAGTACGGATCATTTTTCCACTCATCCTTATCATACTCAGCGTGAGTCAAAACATATTTGATGTAGATTCTTTGAGAAACGTAAACCAGATCGACTATCAGCCGATATCGATTTCCTTTTATATTAAATACGGTAAAATTACCGACTGCCTCAGCTTTTGGATAAGTCTGCTGAACATCTATTAAATTCTGCCATTCAGCTTTACTTGACACTCTATACCACTCATAAAGTGCCTCACAGGAATCTGCATGGCTTTCACAGAAATCTCGCAGAATTTTTCGGCTAATAACACGCATTTGAGCCTTTTTTTCCAAACTACACCAGATTTTGTTCGTGACTTACGCACTTGTCATATTATAAACATCTGTAAGTGCGATCGCAACATTTAACTGGTTCCTTTCGCTGTTAACTGGTTCCTTTCTCTGTGCCTGGGAACCCATGTCACTCTTGCTCTGCCTCGCTTGTTGCAATGGATTCTTCACTATAAACATCTTTGATTGCGGATAATTCACCGAACATGATATAACTTAAGTCACTCATAAATAGAGATTAAACCGCGCAGTAACGCACCAACATTCATTGAAAATATATGTTCACAAATTCTGCAAGGCTCGCTATATGACGATTCTGACCGTACAAATTCTTTGTTCTGAGGCAGCAATATTTTCAGCCGCCGAGTCTCAACATCCAGAACCTCTGCTTTACGGAGTCACAGACGGAAAGGCTATTGGGACATATTTAGAACAAAAGTTCAAACTGTATCTCAAGCTGCGATATGAATTTTTAGAAGGAAATTCAGCAAGCGGCATCGATTTTCCCGGGCTACTTGTGGATGTCAAGGTAACAAGCGTTAGACAACCACAATCCTCATGCCCTTTTAAATCTGCAAGACAAAAGATTTTTGGGCTGGGATATTCACTGATTATCTTTGTTTACGAAAAGACAGACAACAGTACAAATCGAACTGCAACGCTGAATATTCTGCATACAATTTACGTAAGTGCCGAAAGAACAGCAGATTTTCAAATGACCCGTGGAATTCGCAATATTTTAGACAACGAAGGCAACAAAGATGATTTGCTGGCTTTTCTGCTTGACAAAAATCTACCAGTTGACGAAATAGAGGCAGATAAAATTGCAGACGAAATAATGATAAATCCGCCACTACAGGGTTTTTTAACCATTTCTAATGCGTTACAGTGGCGACTTCAGTATGGCAGAGTAATTGAGCGTGCCGGACAACAAGACGGCGTTATCGCAGTTTATAGATTTAACTCATGATTTCCACAGTTAACAAAACAAAACTAGAATACGGAGATTTTCAGACACCCCCAGAATTAGCTGAAATGGTGTGTAGAAAATTGATAGAACTTGATATTAACCCCAAAATCATCATTGAGCCAACTTGCGGCATAGGTAATTTCATTCAAGCTGCTGCAAATTGCTTTCCATCCGCCAGCAAGATTATCGGCGTTGAAATAAATCCAATTTACTTAACAGAATTACAAGCCAAACATCAATTGTTACAGGATGAAAGATGTGAGGTTAAGCACGGAGATTTTTTTGAATTTGACTGGACATCATTAATCAAGCAATTTAATCATCAGGTGTTGGTACTTGGTAACTTTCCTTGGGTGACAAACTCACACCAAGGAACTATTGGTAGTGAAAACTTGCCTAAGAAAAGTAATTTTCAAAATCACGCTGGCTTAGATGCACTCACAGGTAAAAGTAATTTTGATATCTCAGAATGGATGCTAATTAAAGCAATTCATTGGTTGCAAAATCGTGACGCAACTCTGGCAATGCTTTGCAAGACTTCCGTTGCTCGAAAGTTATTGAACTACATTAATTCAAAAAAACTTAATCTCGCTAGCTGTGCAACTTACAAAATAGATGCTAAAAAATATTTTGGTGCAAATGTTGATGCTTGTCTCTTAGTCTGCAAGTTTGACTCAATCTCGCAGAACTACTTCTGCGATGTATTTAGCAGTTTAGAAAGTTCAGACTCCCACCGCATAGGCTATCAAAATAATCTTCTAATTAAAGATATAGATTCTTTCAATAAATTGAGTAATTTATATACTGTAAAGTCAGGTACGAAATGGCGATCGGGCGTAAAACATGACTGCTCGAATGTGATGGAGTTTCGTAAAATTGATAATCTTTTTGTCAATGGATTTGGGGAGGCTGTCGAACTTGAGGAAACTTATCTATTTCCGCTACTTAAAGGCTCGGATGTCGCTCAAAATCGGATGAATGCCACAAATCGCTATATTTTAGTAACTCAAAAATTTATTGGCGAATCAACCGAATATATCAGCCAGATAGCTCCTCAAACTGGGCGTTATCTCGAAAAACACGCACAATATCTAGACAATCGCAAAAGCAAGATTTATCAACAGAATCCTCGCTTTTCTGTTTTTGGAGTTGGCGATTATAGTTTTAAATTGTGGAAAATAGCCATTTGCGGACTTTATAAAAAATTGGATTTCAGATTAATCGGTGCAATTGCTAATCAACCTGTAATTTTTGATGATACTGTTTATTTTCTCAGCTTTGAAGACGAGGGAATCGCACGTAAAAGTTTTGAGTTATTGAATTCACCTGCTGCAATTAGCTTTTATTCATCAATGGTGTTTTGGGATGAAAAGCGCCCGATTAAATCTAGCATCTTAAATTGTCTCAATCTAACTCTGCTGGGAGATTTGGAATCTTTAACCGCAGATGCACGCAGATAAACGCAGATGAGTACACTTCAATCATTGCGTAAAGCTGCGATCGGATCTAAGCGAGCCGCATTCCGGGCCGGCAATACTCCTGCTAATAGCCCGACGGTAAAAGATCGCCCAAAACCGGCAGATATCGACCAGACAGAAACCACAAACGGAAATTTGAACGCTGTCGCGGCCGATCGGGCGATCGCAATTCCCAACCCAATTCCCGCCGTTCCCCCCACGGTGGACACTAAAGTCCCTGACTCATAGCGTAATACCATTTTTCTAAAGATGTGCTATAAATGAAGTCCTAGCCCCCCCGATGCTTTGGGGGGGGTTGGGGTAATATCTAGCGCTACTTTATGAAATTGGTATAAGTCTGTTACAACCGACTCTGTTTCTGGTTGTTTTAGTTTGTTTTAACCGCAGGTGAAATCGCCGTAGGTTGTTTGAACCGAAAGCGGGCTCTTAGGTAAAGGAAAAATGCAAAATGTGGGTAATGACAAGCCTTAGAACCGGGGACAACTAATGGCTCAGCAGCATTCAATTCATCCTCGTTAAAAAACCGTCCTTCTTGGGGTTGAATGTTTTTCAGGTAGTGCCCGCTCAGGAAAGGATAAATAAGATCAAATGAAATTCAAATAACAGTAGACATCTGGCGTTGTAAAGTATCATTATAATGATGCACAAAACGCTCTCCGAGCAGCGATGTGATTTTTCAATTTTTTAGAGAAGGATAAGCTCTGTCGTACCAAACGAGATACCCGTTGCCTTAAGGTACAGTTAAAACGTTGAATGTAGCTGGTAAAACTGCTATCGAGAGTCTGCACTGCAATGACGTTTACCG
>Ga0335397_10008181_pt1 | contig 13197 bp, 9 predicted proteins | sample MAT04_FD_205740 | JGI IMG/M metagenome (GOLD analysis project Ga0335397, IMG submission 205740) | Freshwater microbial communities from Lake Fryxell liftoff mats and glacier meltwater in Antarctica - MAT-04 (spades assembly) (version 2) ...
GTTGGCCGGCAAGCGCTTCGCCTATGCGATCGGAGTGTTTCGTGGCAGCGACCTGGCCCGGAAGCGCTCTCTGTACGTCGGTGATGAGTTGCTCGCTGTCGGTGACAAGCACCGAGGCAGCGACGACGTCGTGCTCGGCCTGGCTAATCAGATCCGCCGCGACGAATTCCGCGTTCGCCGAGTCATCGGCGAGAATCATGATTTCTGTGGGCCCGGCTTCGGAGTCGATCCCAACAACCCCACGCAGAAGACGCTTAGCTGCCGTCACCCACATGTTGCCCGGCCCCGTGATCAACGTGACTGGGTTTGGGCCCAGCGCGAGCCAGGCGATCGCTTGTGCGCCACCGGCGGCATAGACCTCGTCAACGCCCAGTAGCTGGGCTGCAGCGAGGATCGTCGGGTGTGGCCAACCAGCAAACTCCGCCTGTGGCGGCGAAGCGATCGTCAGTGACGAGACACCTGCGAGCTGGGCCGGAACAACGTTCATGATGACGCTGCTCGGGTAGACAGCGCGGCCACCGGGAACGTAGAGCCCCACCCGATCAACCGGGACCCAGCGCTGAGTCACGAAGCCGCCAGCGGCTACCTCTGTGACTGTGTCTGTCGGGACCTCATCGGCATGCACAGCACGCACTCGCTCGGTCGCCTCAGTAAGCGATGCAAGAACTTCGGGATCCAACTCAGCCAAGGCGCGTTCGCGAACCTCGTCGGGAACAAGCAACTGCGTTGGGCGGACTCCGTCGAACTTCTCACAGTAATCGAGCACAGCTTCTTCGCCACGAAGGCGCACGTCATCGATCACGCCACGAACGGCAGCCTCGGCTGTGTCGATGTTCTGCGCTGCCCGCGGAACGAGACCCCGTGGATCCCCGACCTCTTGGCGCACATCTAGCACTCGCATCACCCATCTATCCTAATGGGCCACCATCTGGCACTACGGTGTGCACATGGGCAAGAAGCACGCGATCCAAACTCCCGCGACCTCGCTGTTGGCCGATTCGGGAACTCCGTACGCGCTTCATCAGTTCGAATTCGACGATGACGAGCCCAAAACCGATGTCACTGACACGTACGCGCGGCAGGCCGCAGAGTTGATGAGCGTCGAGCCGAATCGCTACTTCAGCACAATCATCACCAAGGTCGATTCGCACTCGGTTGCTGCTGTCATCCCGGCTTCTTCGCTGCTCGATGAGCCAGCATTAGCTGCCAGCGTTGGCGGGACATCAACCAGAATTGTCTCGGCGGCAAAGGCCGAGAAGCGCAGCGGCTATGAGGTCGGTGGGATCAGCCCATTAGGGATGAAAGACGATATGCCGACGGTCGTCGATGTCTCGGCCCTGAACTTTCAGACGATCTTCATCTCGGCAGGCAAGCGCGGTTTCGCAATCGAGATGTCGCCACGGGACCTGACAAGCGTGGCGGAAGCACGGTTCGCCCCAATAGCTCGGTTCGTCGGCTTTTAGTTTGCGATGCCGGACTGCGATGCCGGACAAAGCATTCGCTCAATCTGACACGGCGACCCTGCGAGGTGCCCTAGCGAAGTCGCCCACACCCGCCCTTGAGCGTGACCTGCATGGCGGCCGCACTTTTACCGACCCCGATCAGTGGGCTCCGCTTGCCGCCCGAACCGAATCGTTCTCCAAGCGCCATCCCGTAGGAATCTGAAGTATCCCAGATCGCCTGTTCCCAGATATTCCAGGCCGCAAACAATGTGGGCGCGCTGCGAGCCGCACCAAATGGTGCTTTGCCATCGAAGTTCGACGAATCGTTGCCGTACTTCCCACCCCAATATCCGTACGCATAGGCAGTGACGAGGTCACCGTATAGCCAGCCGTATAGATCGTTGTGGATAGCCTGCGTATTGCCTGTTCCCGCAACCATCGCGTATGGCGACGAATGCCCATCCCCGGTCACCGTCGGGTCCAGTGTGAACGGACCGTTCTGCAAATAGATTCCATATCCCGTGTAGCCGGACGTCGCATTGCTCCACAGATCATTGGCAGCGACGAACATCGTCGAAGCGCGCGGATAGTTGGGATTCGGCTTCGAGGGGTCATTGGGATCCATCAACGTCCCGTGCAAGAGCAAGTTGCCCTGACCATCAACGTAGGACGAGTAGTCGTAGTACGCGCCCGCCAATGAACCGGTGCCACCGAAGCGACCTTTGATTCGGAGGGTCTGGCCATGAAGTGACTCGACGTACTCCCTCATGCTCGGATAGCGACTCGGGTCGGCATTGGGCCCGACCAGGCGTAGCAGCTCGCCATTTGGCCGCAACGATTTGACCCGGTTGACGTCCCAACCGTACGGTGAATGTGCAAAAAGATCGTCGTACACATCCTGGTAGCAAGCAATGTTGCGCTCAGCAGGACCGTCTGCGGTTTGCATAACGTTCCCGAGGGAATCGAGGACCTTGAGGTTTGCCGGGATGCCGATCTGTTCCATTGCTGACAGGTCACCGAAGAAATCACGTTGGCCCGATCCGTTGACATTCAGTTCAACCATGTCGAACGGGATGGCCTCGTCGTGCGCCGACGGCCAATGTTGGCTAAAGCCGCGACCAATGCTGTAGTAGATCCTGCCCCCTGAATAGCCGTTGATGATGAATGAATACGTATGTGACGACGGATCGGTGCCCGGCCCATTCAGATCTGTAAGCGCAACGCTGCGACCTAGCCCAGGCTGGAACCGATTGCCTACCGAACCCGTGTAGTTCGCACTACCAACACCTCCGGTGTCAGCAGTGAGGAACACATTGTTGTCAGGCTGGCCCGTGTGGTTCACGAACTTGACCACGAACCCGGAGGAGACGGTTGGCGTAGGCGTAGGCATTGGCGTTGGTGTAGTCGGGACGACGGTTCCGATGAACTGCAGCCAGTTGAGGTTCACGAACGGATTTGCGTCATTGGATTTGAACGTGACAGTGAGTTTCTGTGTCCCGCTGAGCGACGATACGAGTGGCACCTGAACGGTCCGAAAATCCTGCCAGGATCCGGTCTTCGGCACGGCTATCGATCCTACGATAGGTCCGGCGGCGTCACCGCGGCGAATGTCCACAGTCCCACCCGCGTCATTGACTGCTGAAGCGAGCCGAAGACCCACACCCGTGGCTGTTGCGCTTCCGAAGCCAATGCCGCTGTACGTAACCGTGTTTGCGCGACTAAGTAGTGCAAGGCTCTGGTTTTGAGCATCCTGGGAATCACCGGAAGGCTGCTTCAAGATCGATCCCGTCGCGGCGTCATACGACTCGGCCTCAATCCGACCAAACCCAGGTCGGGTGGCTGTCTCGGGCGCTGGGGTAGGGGTAGGGGTAGGGGTAGGGCCGGATCCGTTGAACTTGAACCAGTTCAGACTCACAAACGGGTTGGCGTTCGCCGCGCTGAATGTGAAGGTGATCTTGTGAGTTCCGGTCAGCGAGCTCGGCAGCGGCACACGGATCGTCTTAAATGCTTGCCAACTGCCGGTCTTGGGCACCACGACTGTGCCGACGACCTTTCCCGAAGTCGAACCCGAGCGAACATCGATCCTGCCACCGCCGGAGTTCACCGCTGAAGCAAATCGAATGTCTAAGCTGATCGCCGACGACGTGCCGAATTGAACGATGTTGTACGCGAGCGTGTTGTTTCGCGTTAACAGCGACAAGCCCAGATTCGTCGGGTCCTGTGTATCACCTGATGGCTGTTTCATGATCCTGCCACTGGCAGAACTGTAGGCCTCGGCTTCAATACGATCGAAGCCGGCTGCGGTCGCGGCAGATGCAACTTCATTGACCGCGAGGGCTGGCAGTCCGAATGCAATGAATCCAAAAATAAGCGAGATTGCGATTTGCCTCAGCACCAGGGGTCCCCTCAACAGGATCGGCACCTAGCATTTTCTTTCCAGAGCGCCACGGCTTTACCCATATTTATAAGCGGCGAATCGGGCGTCTGCAAGGTCGTCACCCGTTCGGCGTAGCCGGCTCTTGAAGCCGTTACCGCATCCATGAACTTTACGAATGGCCGACGTATTCGGCCTCAGATCGCTCTTTCCCAGACACTTGGATGTGGGACACCAAATCGGGTTGCACCGGGTACACCTAACGCTCAGCATGGGACGCAGGGCAGGGACCCTCCTTCGACGAAGGGACGTGATGCGCGGTTCACCCCATTAGTTCCAGCCGTGTGCGCGGTGGTGGTGGGCTCGGCGATTCTTCTCGGGTGCGGTCCGTCCGGACCTTCGTCGGAGTCTGGGCCGAAATCAGGCACGGCTAGTCAATCGGTCGCTGTATTTACAAGTTCGATTGCGTCGGTTTCACTGACTACCACTTGCACATGTCGGATCCAGCTGCTTGGACTGCGATGCACTCCGCGCTGCACATAAAGCCCGGATTCGTACCCTCGCCCAACCATTGGTATTCGTTCTTGACAGGAGCCAAGGGCCCCTTGCCGGCTAGCTGGCAGCGGATCACTTCGATCAGCGCTGTGCAACCTGGTGACTACTTCCTTTTCACCTCGTCTCCTTATCCGACGCCAGGCGATCCCTTCCAACCAGCGTCCTCGACCACGGACGTCAACCGGCGTTTCGTCGGGCACGCTGTGATCGCGGCTGGGCCGCCCACGCAACTGACAGATGACTCCTATGTCCTGAGAGTATTCGACTCCACCGGCGCCACGAACGCCACCGTCGGAGGACACGGATGCTTCGACACCATTCACACCAACCCCGCCAACATTAACTTTTCTGGGCTAGGAAACGGCACGATGCGCCTCTACAAAACAAGCGGAACAGTGACCTCAGTCGCCTGGTCAATCGAGGCCAGCGGACCGTTCATGAGCGGGGTACAAGTAGCCGTTGGACGAGCACGCAACTAACTGAATGAACTGATCGGCAAGCTACAGTTGGATCTTGCGCTCTTCAGGTAACCGGCCGCACTTAGCTGAAAAATCCGTCCGGGGTCGACCAGGTTACTTGTATGAGCAATGGATGTTGCTGTATGTGACCGGTGAATTCGTCTCTGACATCAACCCCGCATAGTTGTTTGGAATCGCACCAGCGGCAATTGTGCAGCTCACCACGAACGGCGTCGTCGCAAGGGTCGTTATCGGGGTTGCCGTCATCGTCACGTTGTTGCCTACCGCCGTTGGGTTATAGGACATCGTCAAATCGAAGGTCGTGGTTGCGACTGCCCCCTCTCCCCGAACTGACCGGGGTAACCAGCACACCGGCGGCAAGACCACTGCGGGGGACGCGGCGGGCGTGCCGGAACCTCTCTTGCGCTACACCAGCAGCGTTACCGACGACGACCATATAAATTCTTGCTGTTACAGGCGGCATCATTGCAGTAGCCCACGATCGGCGCGGCGCGTCCTTCGCTAACGGCCTACCGATAGCAGTTCCAGCTACAGTTTTGCCGGCGCACCGTAGCTCGCTAGTAGCTGCTTGCGCAAGCGACTGCTCTTGAAGCCGTATCCCACCCCAAAAACAATCCCCACGATCAAAGGCCACACAGCCAACGCACCGTGGGAGTACAACGAGATCGGCCCATCGAAAACAGCCCCGTTGACCTGAGGGGCAGTCCCACTGATCGTTGCTCCAGCGCCAAACTGCGGGCCGAACGCCTCGCCCACCCGCCACGCGAACGCTGATCCGACTACTCCGCCGAGCGCGCACCCGAGGAGCGCGCCAACAGCACCCTCGCGAAACAAAAGGTACCCAGCCAAAGCGACAATCAAACCAGTTGAGACAACGACGAATACGAATGTCATATCGGCGCCAGCGTAGGCCTCAGTCAGAGTCTCGACGCGCAGCTTGCCGTCAACAACGATCACTCGCGGTTTCGGCGCTACGGCCTGCCAGACGACTCCCGCGACCCCGCCAACAATCAGGCTAGCCAACAGGCACCGACCCAGAGCGCGTGCATCAGCCCGGGTAAACAACTGATCGCCGGTCACGAACTTGCCGAACTTGCCAGGCAACCGGGGCCGAGTAAGGCCTTCAGGTCGGCGTAGAGACTAGGGGAAGCAGCAACCCGAGACGAATCGTCAAGGCGCATCACAGTGGTCCGCGACCCGTTGCGAACTTCTAGCTGCACCTCGGTGGATCCCGGGTGAACGGCCAATATCTCCTTGAGTCGAGCAACCGTTGGGGCCACGATGCGCTGAGCAGCCACGCTGATCACAATCGGACCTACCGGGCCATCGGAGCCCGCCAAATCTGCGACCTTGACTTCCATCGCAACGAACTTCATCTCGTCTTCGTCGCGCTTGTCGACTCGACCCTTGATGAGCAGCACCGCATCTTGAGAACAGTGTGGCCCAACGTTCTGGTAGGAGGCCGGGAACACCATCACATCGATTGACGCATCAAGATCTTCCAGCGCAACGATCGCCCAAGTCGCACCCTTCTTGGTGAGTTTACGTTGAACGCTCGTGACAAGACCACCGATAGTGACGATCTTGCCATCAGTGACATCGTCGGCATGTAGGGCCGCTATCGAAGAGTTCGTAGCCGCCCGCAAGGCAGCTTCAATCCCATTCAGCGGGTGGTCGGAGACATAGAGCCCGAGCATGTCGCGCTCGTTGCTCAAGAGGGTCCGCTTATCCCACTCACCGGTCGGGATTTCCATGTCGAGGCCGAACCCCGAGCTTGTCCCGTCGTCGAGGTCCTCGCCCCCGCCGAACAAGTCGAACTGCCCGATAGCCTCGGCCCGTTTTGTCTCGACAACCGCATCCACGGCTTCGATGTGGATCTGCGCCAAACCTCGCCTGGCGTGACCAAGGGAGTCGAAGGCTCCAGCTTTGATCAGTGATTCAACAACGCGCTTGTTGCAGGCACCAACATCGATCTTCCGCAGGAAGTCAGGGAAGTCGGCGAAGTCGCCTTTGCTCGTGCGGCTTGCGATGATCGAGTGAACAACGTTCTCGCCAACATTGCGAACAGCCGATAGGCCGAACCGCACGTCGATTCCCGTTGCAGTGAAGTTCAAGTCCGACTCGTTGACGTCTGGCGGCAACACCTGAATGCCCATCTTGCGGCACTCGTTGAGGTAGATCGCGCTCTTGTCCTTATCGTCCTTGACGCTGGTGAGCAAAGCCGCCATGTATTCGGCTGGGTAGTTGGCTTTGAGGAAAGCGGTCCAGTAGGACACCAATCCGTAGCCAGCTGTATGGGCTTTGTTGAAAGCGTAGTCAGAGAAGGGGACGAGGATGTCCCACAAGGTCTTGACGGCCTCTTCGGAGTAGCCATTGGCTTTCATCCCTGCACTGAACGGCTTGTATTCCTTGTCGAGGATCTCCTTCTTCTTCTTACCCATCGCGCGGCGCAGTAAATCCGCAGCGCCAAGGCTGTAGCCGGCGAGCACCTGCGCAATAGCCATGACCTGCTCCTGATACACGATCAGGCCGTAGGTGTCACCGAGGATTTCTCCGAGGGGTTCTTCCAGTTCCTGATGAATCGGGACGATCGGCTTGCGACCGTTCTTGCGGTCAGCAAAGTCGTTGTGCGCGTTGGCACCCATCGGCCCGGGTCGATAAAGCGCTAGGACAGCGGAGATGTCCTCGAAGTTGGTTGGCGCGAGTCGAACCAGCAACTGACGCATACCCGAGTTATCGAGCTGAAACACACCGAGGGTGTCGCCGCGAGCGAGCAAGTCGTAGGCGGGCTTGTCGTCAAGCTCAAGATCTTCCAGGACGATCTTGATCCCGTGATTAAGCTCGATTCCAGCTAGAGCGTCGTCGATCACTGTGAGGTTGCGCAGGCCGAGAAAGTCCATTTTGAGCAGGCCGAGCGTCTCGCACACACCCATGTCGAACTGGGTGATAATGGAGCCATCTTGCTGACGCTTCCACAGTGGAATCACGTCGATCAGCGGCTCTCGACACAAGATCACGCCAGCAGCGTGGACTCCGGGTTGACGCTTGAGACCTTCGAGGCCGCGAGCCGTGTCGACAACCTGAGCCACCGTCGTGTCAGCGTCATACAGCGCACGGAATTCAGCGGCCTCGGGGTAGCGCTTGTTGGGCACCCACTTGTCGTTACCGTCGTCGTCGGTCTTAAGGAATTTTTCAGTGAACATGTCCGAGATCGACATGTCCTTGCCCATGACCGGAGGCGGCATGGCCTTGGTGATTTGATCACCCAGAGCGTAAGGGTGGCCAAGTGCACGCGAGGAGTCCTTGATAGCGGCCTTGGCTTTGATCGAGCCATAGGTGATGATCTGCGCAACGCGGTCACTGCCGTACTTCTCGGTGGCGTAGCGGATCATGTCACCGCGACGACGCTCGTCGAAGTCCATGTCGATGTCAGGCATCGACACACGCTCGGGATTCAAGAACCGCTCAAACAACAGCCCGTGGCGGATCGGGTCAAGCTCAGTGATGCCAAGTGCCCAAGCCACGATCGAACCAGCGGCTGAACCTCGACCGGGACCAACCCGAATTCCCTCGCGCTTGGCGTACCGAACCAGGTCCGCAGTGACTAAGAAATAGCCAGGGAAGCCCATCTGACAGATGACGTCGACTTCGTACGTCGCCTGTTTGCGATGGGAATCAGGAATATCGCCATTGAACCGTTGCGCCAGACCCAGCTCGACTTCCTTGACCAGCCAGCTCTGCTCGGACTCCCCCGCTGGAACCTCCGAGCGAGGCATCAAGTCGGCACCCTCGTTGAACTCGACGTTGCAACGCTCGGCAATGAGCAAGGTGTTGTCGCACGCCTCGGGTAGCTCGTTCCACAAGCTGCGCATCTCAGCGCCAGACTTCAGGTAGAAGCTGTCGCCAGTGAACTTGAAGCGCTTGGGATCGTCCATCGTTGCGCGCGTGCCGATGCACAGCAACACCTCGTGAGCGGCCGCGTCCTCACGTTTGACGTAGTGCAGGTCATTGGTGGCCAATAGCGGCAATTTAAGGGTCTTGGCGATCTTGAGCAGGTTCTCCCGGTAGGACTGCTCAATCGGGATCCCGTGATCCATGAGCTCACAGAAGTAGTTCTCTTTGCCGAGGATTTCCTGCATGTCTGCGGCTACCGACAGCGCCTTGTCGTATTTGCCCGCCTGTAACCAACGGTTGACCTCACCAGAGGGACAACCCGTCGTGGCGATGATGCCCTTGCCGTAGGTCTGCAGCAGCTCACGATCAAAGCGTGGGTGGCGGTAGTAGCCCTCAATGCTGGCCAGGCTCGAGAGCCGGAAGAGATTGTGCATCCCTTCAGTCGTCTCGGCCAGGACAGTCATGTGGGTATAGGCCTGCTTGCCCTTGGCTGTGGTCTCACCGGTCTCACCAGTGCCCTCGTCGTAGCCACCACCGAAATCGAACGGTGATTGCTCGAGTCGACCCTGCGGGGCGTAGTAGCCCTCCATGCCGATGATGGCCTTCACGCCAGCGGCCTTACCGCGCTTCCAGAAGTCGTAAGCCCCGAAAACATTGCCATGATCGGTCATTGCCAGGGCAGGCATCTCTAGCCGAGCGGCCTCCGCGAAGAGGTCTCCAAGACGCGCTGCGCCGTCGAGCATGGAGTATTCGGTGTGTACGTGCAGGTGCACGAACTGGTCTTTCGATGTCACTTGCAGAGCCTAACTTCCAGAGCCGACATCGGGGGTAGCCTCGCGGAATCCTCCTCGGTGTTACGAGGTGATTTGGACCCAAACCGCCAATCAGTCCGCGAGAACCTCGAGTGCATGGGCCAGATCCACGGGATAGGACGACGTCAGTTTGATCCTCTCGCCGGTAATCGGGTGTTCGATCTCGAGCTCCATCGCATGTAGCCACTGTCGCTTGAGCCCGAGGCGGGCAGCCAGCGTCGGATCGGCTCCGTAAGTGATGTCACCGCAACAAGGGTGACGAAGTGCTGCCATGTGGACCCGAATCTGATGAGTCCGACCAGTCTCAAGTTTGATCTTCAACAGGGACGCGTAGCTGAACGCCTCGATGGTCTCGTAGTGAGTGATGCTCGGTTTGCCATCGTTGATAACAGCGAAGCGATAGTCGTGATTGGGGTGACGTCCGATCGGTGCATCGATGGTGCCGTGGCTCGGGTCGGGATGACCCTGAACTAGCGCGTGATAGATCTTGACGACTGTCCGATCGCGGAATTGATCCTTGAGGCTCGAATATGCAGCAGAGGACTTGGCCACTGCCATCAGCCCGCTCGTTCCGACGTCAAGGCGGTGAACGATGCCTTCTCGCTCGGCAGCACCCTCGCGGGCCAAAGGGACACCAGCGGCCCGCAGCCCACCAGTGACGGTCGGGCCAGTCCAACCCGGGCTCGCATGTGCGGCCACACCGACTGGCTTGTCGACAACAACGATGTCGTCGTCTTGATAGACGATGACGAGTCCGTCGACAGGCTGATCGTCAGGCGTCGTGACCTGCGGCTCGGGGAGTTGCACTTCCAACCACGAATCGGGAATCATCCGGTCCGAACGACTGATGGGTCGGCCGTCGATGGTTACGAGTCCCTCGACGATCAAGCCGGCAATCTTGGTGCGCGACATGCCGGTTAAGCGCGCTACGCCGACATCGACGCGCTCGCCTGCTAAGCCCTCAGGGATCTGCAATCGCAGGGTGTCGCTCACGAGGACACCGACTCCTCTACCAGAACTTCCTTGGCACCGCTCAACGGAATACCCCGAATCGTTAGATAGGCCATCAGAGCCGCTGCCCCAACAACCGCCATGTCGGCGACGTTGAACACCGGCCAATGGGGCAGTTGAATGAAGTCGACCACGTGTCCGCGCAGGATTCCCGGCTCCCTGAAGACTCGATCCATCAAGTTGCCAAGTGCTCCCCCAAGCAATCCCCCGAGAGCCACAGCCCACGCCTTGGACTCGATCTTGCCAGCGGTCCTGACAATAACGACCACCACACCGACTGCAATGAGCGAAAAGATGATTGTGAAACCGCCGCCTAGCGAGAACGCAGCCCCAGGGTTGCGCACGAAGTTCAGCCGCAGCGCACCACCAATAACCTCCGTGGGCGCCTGTCCCTCAAGTCGGGCAACAGCCCAAAGCTTGGTGAGCTGATCAACAACCAAGACCACGAATGCCACAGCAAAGGTCAGCCACAACAACGGAGTCGGCTTGTTACTTGACTCGGTGGGCATTCGGCCAGTCTACGGGCAGGCGGTGGGTACTAGGCGGTTCGCTCTTCAGCTTGCTTGCACGTCAGGCACAGCGTGGCCCGCGGGAAGGCTTGCAAACGGGCCTTGCCAATCGGCTGCCCGCATGACTCACAGGTGCCGTAGGTGCCGTCGTCTAGGCGCGAAAGTGCTCTTTCAGTCTGAACCAGGAGGTCGCGAGCATTATCGGCCAGCGACATTTCCTGCTCGCGTTCGAACGTCTTGGAACCAGCGTCGGCAATGTCATCGCCGGCACCATCACCGGAGTCGCGAACCAAGTCAGCGATTCCTTCTTCGGTCGCTTCCAGATCGGTGGTGAGGCGATCTCGATCGTCGGTGAGTTCCTTGCGCACCGACTCGAGTTCGGCTTTCGTCCAGGGTGATTCGTCAGCTAGCACACCGCGTCTTGGCATGTGGGCCTCCTTCTGTGAACATGCATGGAACCTACGATCGGCGCCGAAGAATTGCGGCGCGCTCGGCGGAGGATATGCCCGAAAGGTGTGATTTCTCAAGCTGAGCACGTATGCCAGCACTATTTCCGGTACCAACCCGCGTAATCTTTGCCCTGTGTATCGCGCCGTGCCACCCAAGGTAGACCTGCCCGCCATGGAGCAAGACGTCCTGCGTTTTTGGGACAAGGAGGCCATTTTCGAGCGGAGTTTGCAGCAAACAGCTGATGGTCCGCTTTGGGTTTTTTACGAGGGTCCCCCGACAGCGAACGGTAAGCCCGGTGTCCACCACGTGGAAGCACGTGTGTTCAAGGACGTGTTTCCTCGCTTCAAGACAATGCAGGGCTACCACGTGCCACGCAAGGCCGGTTGGGACTGCCACGGCTTACCAGTCGAGCTCGCGGTGGAGAAGGAACTCGGCTTCACAGGCAAGAAGGACATCGAAGCCTTTGGCATCGCTGAGTTCAACGAAGCCTGCCGCGAGTCCGTGGTCCGCCATGTCGATCAATTCACCGAGCTGACCGAACGCATGGGCTACTGGGTCGACATGGAGCAGGCCTACTGGACCATGGATTCCAGCTACGTCCAAAGCGTCTGGTGGTCCCTCAAGCGCATCTTCGACGCGGGCCTGCTCGGTGAAGACCAACGCATCGCCCCGTATTGCCCTCGCTGCGGGACTGGGTTATCAGACCACGAACTAGCGCAAGGCTACGAGACGGTCGTTGATCCTTCTGTCTATGTGCGTTTCCCGTTGACGAGTGGATTCCTCACTGATCAGTACGACGACATCTCGATGCTGGTGTGGACGACGACCCCGTGGACCTTGGTGTCCAATACGGCAGTGGCGCTGCACCCCACCGCCGAATACAGCGTTGCCAAACTAGCTAGCGGCGAGCACGTTGTGGTGGCCTCAGATCTGGCTAGCGCAGTTCTAGGTAGCGAAGGAGACGACTACACAGTTCTCGAACGACTAAGCGGGTCCGCCTTGGAGAGGGCAACCTACCAGCGACCGTTCGACCTCGTTGACATCCCCGATGCCCACTTCGTCACGGTCGCTGACTATGTCACCACGCAGGACGGCACCGGAATCGTTCACATCGCCCCGGCGTTCGGAGCCGATGACCTCATCGTTGGGCGGGAATACGGCCTGCCGGTAGTCAACCCGATCACGAGCACAGGGCACTTCCTAACTGAGGTGCCATTAGTCGGCGGGGAGTTCTTCAAGACCGCAGACGCTGCGCTAGTTGCCGACCTCCAAGCCCGCGGGGCGCTGTTGCGCAAGCGCGACTACGAGCACTCCTACCCTCATTGCTGGCGCTGCCACACTCCGTTGATGTACTACGCGCAACCGTCCTGGTACATCCGCACCACGCAGGTCAAGCGTCAACTTCTGGCGGCCAACCAGAAGACCAACTGGTTCCCCGAGACCATCAAAGACGGCCGGTTCGGCGACTGGCTGAACAACAACATCGACTGGGCGCTGTCACGCAATCGCTACTGGGGCACCCCCCTGCCGATCTGGCGCTGCGATAACGGCCACGCTGTCTGTGTCGAGTCGCTGGCCGAACTAGGCGCATTGGCGGGCCAAGACCTCAACGAACTCGACCCCCACCGACCCTTCGTCGATGACGTCAACTTTGCGTGCCAGGACTGTGAC
>Ga0335397_10008188_pt1 | contig 13192 bp, 11 predicted proteins | sample MAT04_FD_205740 | JGI IMG/M metagenome (GOLD analysis project Ga0335397, IMG submission 205740) | Freshwater microbial communities from Lake Fryxell liftoff mats and glacier meltwater in Antarctica - MAT-04 (spades assembly) (version 2) ...
CCGTCACCGTCGCCATCCTGCTCGCCGTCCTGTTCGTTGTCCTCGCCGTCAGCATCGTGATCGTCGGCATCAGCGTCGTCGTCGTGATCGTCGGCGTCGGCTGCCGGTGCCACAGGTGAGGGGACGACGGGCTCACGACCCGCGTCAGACGTGACTGCGGCGGGCTCGAAGGCAGCCGGGCCCACACCGGTGGTCTCGAGAATCTTGCTGATCAGCGTCGCCTTGGCGGCACGAGCAGTCGTCTTGATGCCCAATGCTTGGGCAATGGCAAGGAGTTGATCCTTGTCCTTCGATTCGAGCATGGACTGCTCGAGTGCTTCCGCGGCCACTGGCCACCTGCTTTCTGGGAGGGAATGAGACTCGGTCGAATCAGCAGCAACGCGCTGCAATCGCCGGCGGCCCCACCCCTGAGTGCGAAGAAACCCTGCCGTGCCATCCGTTCGTCGGTTCGACAGTCGGAGGCAACGGGGGCGTTCGGGAACCCGAACACCCGTACTGTAACGACGACCCTCGCCGCGCCGCAACGCTGACGAGACCGAACGCCGCCCAACTTAGTTCCTCTCGCCCGCTTTGAAGTGACGCGCTTTTCCTTCACAAGTCCAGGTCGCCGAGACCCGAGCGCGTCACTTCGCGCTCATGCCGTGCGATCGCCTCCAGCTGGAGCCGGAAGCGACGCGCCTTTTCCTCACAAACCCAGGTCGCCGAGACCAAAGCGCCCCAGTTCGGCGGCGGGCTGCAGCCTGGCGGGGCGGGGCGGGGCGGGGGCTAGCGCACGGGGCGGCACAGCAAGTGGCTGATGCCACTGGCGAGCAGTTCGCCGCGGTCGTTCCACACCTGCTGGTGGCTGCCCACCACACCATCACCCGAGACGGACGACTCGCCGCGCAACAAGTACCAGCCAGGCGCCGGCGGCAGCCGATGGAACTCGCAGGACACATCGATGCTGGGCGCCATGAACCGATCTTGTACATGCGCCCGCGAGACCGCCGGCCATGCGCCCAGATCCGCAAGTAGCAGCAGGCGACCGGCCTCCAGCCAGACGTCATGGGTACCAGGCACCGGGGTGAAACGCATCCAGTTCTCGTACACCGGCGCCAACTCGCGGCGGTTGGCCCAGTCGCTGACCCATTCCGTCGGGCGCTGCTCGAAGTTGTCCCAGAAGCGATAGACGCTGGCACCGTCGACGCCATCGGCGGTGGCACGTTCCTGGATCGTCGGCATGTCCGCCCAGTGGGGAACATCCGGTGCGCTGGCATAGGTGTGCTCAAGGCCGGCGAGGCCCCCGTCGACCGCCCATACCATCGCCTCCAGAATGGAACGACCGGCTTGTTGCATCCGCACCCTCACGCTCGTCGCCACCATGCTGTCGCGAAGGGTGACCGGCACGATCTCCACCGGTTCGTCGAAGTTGGCAACGCCCAGGAAGTGGATGGTCGCGTTCGCCGGCCGGGCGCGACCGCAATGGATGCCGACCGCGCGCAGCACCAGCGCGCCGAGGTAGCCGCCGTTGAGGCCCCAGATCTCCCAGTCGCGGTGGAGCAACCGCGTGAAGGTCCCGTCGCCGACGAGGGTCAGTTCGGTGTCCGTTGCGAAGTCGCCCAGCGGGGTGACTGTACGCGGCCTAGGCGAACGTGGTCGCGACGAACTGCTGTACCGTCGCCAGTTCGTGCGGAAGCACGGTGAACTGCTCGGGTAGCTCGAACAGGTCGGCCAGGTGCGCCGGCAGAGGCGGACGCACACCGGTTGCCTGCTCGACCGCGTCGGGGAACTTGGCCGGGTGTGCGGTGGCCAGCGTCACCGTCGTGCCGTGCAGCGTGCCGGCGGCGCGCAGCTTGGCGACCGCGCCGACACCGACTGCCGTGTGTGGATCCAGCAACATGCCCGACTCGGCGTAGGTGCGGGTGATCACGGCAAGCGTTTCAGTGTCGTCGAGCCGCGCGGCCTGGAACCTGCCCTTGATGAACTCGGCGCGCTGGTCAGCCTCGATCGAGAGCAACCCGCTGGCACGGAACCGCTGCAACTGCTCGGCGGTGATGCCGCCGTCGCGGCCGTTCATCTCGAACAGCAGGCGCTCGAAGTTCGATGAGACCTGAATGTCCATGCTGGGGCTCAGCGAGGGCACCACCGGGGCAGCGCTCATGTCGTTGTCGTTGAAGAAGCGGACCAGGATGTCGTTGGCGTTGGAGGCGACGATCAGTTGGTCGATCGGGGCACCCATCCGGCGGGCGATCCAGCCGCTGAACACATTGCCGAAGTTGCCGCTGGGCACGCACACGTTGACCGGCCCGGCGAGCAGATCGGTGAGCACGACGTAGTAGACGACCTGCGCCATCACTCGCGCCCAGTTGATGCTGTTAACCGCGCTGAGGTGCATGCGCTCGCGGAACTCGACGTCGTTGAACATCGCTTTGACCATGTCCTGGCAGTCGTCGAAAGTGCCCTCGACGGCAACCACGCGCACGTTAGGCGATTGCACTGTCGTCATTTGCCGGCGCTGCACCTCGCTGGTGCGGCCGAGCGGGTACAGGATCACGATGTCGACGTTGGCGCAATCCTTCACCCCGTCGATCGCGGCCGATCCGGTGTCGCCGCTGGTTGCACCGACGATGGTGACGCGCTGCCCTCGCTCGCGCAGCACCTCGTCGAACAGCCGGCCGACGAGTTGCAACGCGACGTCTTTGAACGCGAGCGTCGGCCCGTGGAACAGCTCTTGCACGAAGTGCTCGTCGTGCAACTGCACCAACGGCACCACCGCGGGGTGGGCGAACGTGGCGTACGCCTCGTCGCACAGCCGCTGCACCGTGGCCGCCGGCAGGTCGTCGCCGACGAAGAGCTGGATCACTTGCGCAGCGCGCTGGGCATAGGTGGCACCCGGCGAGCGCGGTGGCAGCATGGGCCACTCGGCCGGGACGTAGAGGCCACCATCGGTGGCCAGGCCTGCCAACAACGCCTCGGTGAAGCCCAGGTCGGGAGCGCCGCCGCGGGTGGAGACGTACCGCATGCTGGTCATCTCAGGCACCTATCACACGCAGTAGGCCGCCGACGTTGCGCACGACATCCAGCTCGCGCAGTTCGCGTACCGTTGCCTGGACGTCCTTCTCGCGAGCGACGTGAGTGATGAACACCAGTTGTGCATCGGGCCCGTTGCCCTCCTGCTCAGCGGCACGGATACTGACACCGTGGCGAGCGAAGACGCCGGTGACCGCGTGCAGCACACCCGGCTTGTCGGCGACGTCGAGGCTGAGCAGATACTCCGCTGACGTCTCGTCGATGGGAAGGATGGCTGCCCTGGCGAATGTGCCGAGCGCCCCGTGAGTGCGGTTGGCGAGGTTGACGGAGGCATCGATGATGTCGCCGAGGACTGCGCTGGCGGTGGGCGAGCCACCGGCACCGCGGCCGTAGAACATCAGCGAGCCGACGGCGCTGCCTTCGACGAATACCGCGTTGTAGCTCTCGCGCACGCTGGCCAGTGGGTGCGTGAGCGGCACCATGGTGGGATGCACGCGCACTCCAATGGCGCCGCTGTCGTCGGACTCGGCGATGCCGAGCAGCTTGACGACGTAGCCGAGGCGTCTGGCCATCGCGATGTCGGCAGCGGTGATGCGACTGATGCCCTCGTGGTACACGTCGCCAGCGACCACCCGGGCCCCGAACGCGATGGTGGCGATGATGGCGGCCTTGGCGCCGGCGTCGTAACCCTCTACGTCGGCGGTTGGGTCGCGCTCGGCGAACCCCAGCGCCTGAGCCTCGGCGAGGGCCACCGAGTAGTCGGCACCCTCTTCGGTCATCTTGGTGAGGATGAAGTTGGTGGTGCCGTTGATGATGCCCATCACGCGCCGGATGGGTTCGCCGCGGAGGCTTTCGCGCAACGCGCGCACGATGGGGATTCCGCCGGCCACTGCTGCTTCGAAGAGCAGGTCGACACCGGCTTCGTCGGCGATGGCGAACAGCTCGGTGCCCACGTTGGCCAACAGTTCCTTGTTGCCGGTGATGACCGGCTTACCATTGCGCAATGCGGTGGTGATGAATTCGCGCGCCGGCTCGATACCACCGATCAGCTCGACGATCACGTCGATGGATGGGTCGGTGACCAACGCCATTGCATCGCGGGTGAGCACACCCTCGGGCAACGCAACGTCGCGTTGCTTGCTGAGGTTGCGCACCGCCACTGAAACAATCTCGAGCCGCACGCCAGTACGAGCCTCGATGGCCGCCTGCTGCTGAGCGACGAGCGACACGAGCGGGGCGCCGACGTTGCCGCAGCCCAGTACACCGATCCTGATGGTCTTCACGTCGAGCAGGTTACGAGTTCCGGGCGGGTCAGCAGCAATGGTTTGGCCGCGAACCGCAGGAACGGGTGCGGCTCAGGAGTAACGGCGACGAGCGACGAGCGAGACCGCAATGCCGGCCAGGACCAACCCGCTACCGATGACCAGCCCACCGGTGGACGAACCAGTGCTGGGCAGGACCGACGAGGCTGCCGACACGCCGGCTGACGGCGCCCTCACTTCGACCTGCACGGGAGTGCTGAGCGCTGGGTCGCACGACACGGTGGCGGCCACCGAGCCGGCGACACCATCGATGGACACGGGCACGGCAACGAGGCCGTCGCCGAGATCGGTGAACGTGATGGCCGCGGCCTCGCCAGGAGCGACCGTGAACGACGAGGTCCTCGACGACGCTGCATCGGTGACCACGAACGTGGCCTCGGTGCTGGGGCGCTCGTTGACCATTGTGAGATCCAGCACGCCGTTGGCGTTACTGTCGCACTGGACGTCGGCGATGACGTACGCGTCATCGCCGACCGCCGACGCCACGGGCGCGGTGGCGAGCAACAGCCCGCCACCGAGAGCAAGGGCGAACAACCCTCGAACGCAGGCGCGTTGCCCGCTCGGCGTCACCGTCGAACGACGCTGCGCCCGGACTGTCGATGCGCTCCATGCCCATTTCATAATCTGTACGGTAATCCTCAAGAATCGCCACGGAAAGGGGCCATCTGGAAATGAGTCGAACGACCTACTGTTGCCGTAAGTGACTACCAGTCACTGAAGGTGGTTTCACGCGCGCGGTCAGTGGGACCGTTCGCGGCGCACGCCGACGACGATGTCGTCGAACTGGCGGCGGGTGAGCACCGCACCTTCACGGCGCACCTGCCTCGGATCGATCTCCAGCAGGCGTTCGAGCTTGGCGAAGCTGGGGCGGCCCTCGCGGTCCCAAGAGCCGGAACCCACCGCTACCTGCGGTTGGCCATCGTGCTGTTTGGAGGTGAGCGGCACGCCCAGCAGATTGCCGCCGCGACGGGCGAGGATGGCCACCGGCCGATCCTTGCCCTGTGCCGGATCTTCTTCGTAGGGCACCCAGGTCCAGACGACCTCTCCGGGGTCGGGGTCGCCGTCCAGGTCGGGTGCATACTCGAACTGGATCGGCCCGTCCGAAATGTCTCGCGACGGCGCCGGCCGCTGCGGGCGCTGCGGGCGCTGCGGGCGGCCCTCACCGGAGGTGGCGGAGCGAAAGAGGCCCAGGAACTGATCGATCAACCCACGTCGCATTGCACCAGGTCCTCATAAGTCTCTCGCCGCACGACGAGTCGGGCCGCGCCATCGCGGGCGAACACCACCGGCGGCCGAGTGAGCTTGTTGTAGTTGCTGGCCATGCTGTGGCCGTAGGCGCCTGTGACCGGGGTGGCGAGCAGGTCGCCCACACGCATCCCTTCGGGGAGGCCGGCATCGAAGATGAGCACGTCGCCGCTCTCGCAGTGCTTGCCCACCAAACGCGCGCGTTCGGGCCGCGCTGCGGCAACGGCTCGCGGCAAGAACGCCTCGTAGCCGCTGCCGTACAGCACCGGCCGCGGGTTGTCGCTCATCCCGCCGTCGACGCTGACGTACGTGCGCACGCCGGGGATGTGCTTGACGGTGCCGACGGTGTAGACGGTGATCGCCGCCCCGGCGACGATGCTGCGACCGGGTTCGACGCACACGTTGCTGCGCACTCCGAGCGCCTGGCAGGCGTCGAGCAGCACGCTGCCCCACTGGGTAATGCTTGGCGCTTCCTCGCCCTCCACGTACGGCACGCCGAGGCCGCCGCCGAGCACCAGTTCGGGCAGGTCGAGCGGACCCGCGAACTTGGCCATCACCTCAGCCGCCTTGGCGAAGTTGCCGGCCTCGAAGACGTTGCTGCCGATGTGACAGTGCACGCCTTCCAATTGCACGCTGGCCGAGCGGCGCATGCGGTCGATGGCGCGGTGCGCGTCGCCGTTGCCGAGGTTGAAACCGAACTTGCTGTCGTCCTGGCCGGTGGCGATGAACTCGTGCGTGTGCGCGTGCACGCCGGGTGTGATGCGGGCAAGCACTCGCGGCGCGGGCAGCCCTTCGGCGTGCAGGGCATCGAGGCGATCGAGCTCGTCAAAGCTGTCGACCACGATATGGCGCACCCCTTCGTTGATGGCCATGCGCAACTCGGCAACGCTCTTGTTGTTGCCGTGGAAGGCCAGCGCGTTGGCCGGCACCCCGGCGCGCAACGCGACGTACAACTCACCGCCGCTCGCGACGTCGAGGTGCATACCCTCCTCGAAGGCGAGGCGGGCCATGGCCGTGCACAGAAACGCCTTCGTCGCGTAGTAGGCGCGACCATGGCCAAAAGCAGCGACGGCCTCGGCGCAGCGAGCGCGCAGATGGGCTTCGTCGTAGATGAACACGGGTGTGCCGTACTGGGCCGCGAGCTCGCCCACATCGCAGCCGCCGATGGCCAGCGAGCCGTCGGCCTGCACGCTTGCGTTGTCGGGAAGCAGTGCCAGGGGTACGGGGTTCACATGCGCTCCGGGGCGTCGATGCCCAGCAGTGAAAGGCCCTGCTCGAGCACCCGGGCGGTGAGGTCACACAGCGCCAGGCGGCTGTCGCGAGTGGCCTCGTAGCCATCCTTCAGCACCGGGCACGCCTCGTAGAAGGCGGTGAACGCCTGCGCCAGTTCGAACAGGTAGGTGCACAACCGGTGCGGGCTCAGCTTGTCGAGCGTGTCGTGGACGACGGCATCGAACTGCAGCAATTGCAGCGCGAGCGCCCGTTCCTGCGGCTCGCCGATGGTGGGCGTGGTGGCCCGCATGTTGGCCCGGGCAACCGCTGCCTTGCGGAAAATGCTGCAGATGCGGGCGTGCGCGTACTGCAAGTAGGGCGCCGTGTTGCCCTCGAGCGCGAGCATACGATCCCAGTCGAACACGTAGTCCTTGATGCGGTCGCTGGATAGTTCGGCGTACTTCAGCGCACCGATCCCAATGCTGTTGGCGAGCGTCGCCTGCTCGTCGGCGGGCAGATCGGGGCTGCGTTCAGCGACGATCGTGCGACCACGCTCGATGGCGGCCTCAACCAGATCGAGCAGCATCGCCGGCTCGCCGCTGCGGCTCTTCAGAATCTTGCGGTCCTCGCCGAGGACGTTGCCATTGTTGACGTGCACCGCCCGGGCCGGCGGCACCAGCACGCCAAGCATCTCGGCCGCTTTGAACACCATCTGTAGGTGCTGGCTCTGCGGCGTTCCGATGCAGTAGACGAGCAGAGTGGCATGCAGCCGTTCCACACGGTCGAGCACGCACGTGATGTCGCTGGTGGCGTAGTTGAACCCGCCGGTGCGCGCCTGGACGATGAGGGGCAGCGGCTCGCCCTCGCGATTCTTGAAGCCGGGTACCCACACGACCTTGGCGCCGTCGCTCTCGGCGAGCAGGCCCGCATGGTCGAGCCGCTCGAGCATCGCGGGCATCATCGGCTGGTAGAAACTCTCGCCGACGATGTCGTCGCGCCGCAGCAGCACGCCGAGCTTGCCGTACACGACGTCGAAGTAGTCGGCCGACTTGTCGACGAGCTTCTGCCAGATCGCCACTGTCGGCCCGTCGGTGCGGCTCTGCAGCAGCGTGACCCGGGCACGGGCACGATCCTTGAACTCGTCGCTCGCGTCGAACTTGGCACGTGCTTGCTTGTAGAACGCGCTCGGGTCCGAGAGATCGATGCTCAGTTCGGCATCTACGCCACCCAGATCGACCATGTGCTCGATAAGCATGCCGAACGGGGTGCCCCAGTCGCCGATGTGGTTCTCGCGGATCACGGTGTGCCCAACGAAGTCCAGCATGCGCACCAGCACATCGCCGATGACGGTGGTGCGCAGGTGGCCGACGTGCATCTCCTTGGCGACGTTGGGCGCCGAGTAGTCGACGACCGCGATCTCGGTGACGGTGGCCGGGCGAACGCCCACGTGTACATCGGCAGCGGCGGCGACCAACTGCGCACCGAGGAACTCGGGGGTGAACGTGAGGTTGATGAAGCCGGGGCCGGCCACCTCGACCGAGCTGCAGAACGGCGACAATGCACCAGTGGCAACCGCTGCCTCCGCCACCTCACGGGGGTTTCTGCCGACCTGTTTGGCGAGGGCGAGCGCGCCATTGGCCTGGGCGTCGGCGCGATCGCTGCTACGCACGACCGGGTCGATCTCATCTGCTGGAAGGCCGGTGACGACGGCGAACGCGTCGCGCAGCGTGGCGGCAATGGTGAACATCGGATCGGCCATGGACGTCCGATCGTACCGGCCATGCCCCTCAGCGGCCGCGTCCGTTCCCACGCCGCACCACCTCCTCCCCGGTTTGTGTCAAGAACCGTGGCTCATGGCCCCGTGCCACCGCCCGACAGCCTTTACGTAAACCGGGGATGGTGGGGCGACGTCAGATCACCCATGTCAGCGGCGGACGCACCACCAATCCAGCAGTGACGCTGCCGCAGAGAGGTACAGGCCTTCGAACTCGCGGTCGTCAGCAGCAGCGTGCAGGCACGCGAGCGTGTACTTCACCACGTGGGCGTCGTCATGCAGTGCGGCGGCGGTCGCCACGTCGCGGGCGCTGGCTCGCGCCACCATCGGCTCGATCCGCTCTGGCAACGGCTGCCCGCCATCGGCGACGCGGAACCCGAGCAGGAAGGTCGCGGCGACCGCGAGTGCCTCACGCTCAGGAACGCCGGCACCGGCCAAGGACAGCACGGCCTGCGGCATGGTGAGCGCATGGCTCCACCCATATGGCGCTTGTTCGGGGTCGTCGTGCAGCATGCTCCAGGCGGCGGCGCGGGTGAGCGTTCGCGTCGCCTCGCGCACATCGAATTGATCGGCGAGCACCGGGCCCAGCAGGCGGTCGGCAACACCTGGCTGCTGCGCCTGCGTCATCAGCGGGAAGATGAAGTTGTTGCCGGGCTGCCCGAGGTGAGGGGCAGAACGCAGTGCCTCGTGCAAGGTCGATGGATTTCCGGCGCCGCATATGGTCTCGTGCCACGACACTCGCCAATCCGGGTGTGCGGCCAATGCGCGCAGCGTGCCGCGCAGCACGACCGGCGACATCGCATCGCCTCGTGCAGAGGCGCGCAGCAACAACGACAACCCTATTGGGGCGTGGCCCGCAGCGGCCAACGACGGCACTACCGCGGCCCCGAGCGCGCCACACACCTCTGCTGCACTCATCCGTGGCAGCCACGCAACGGCCAGGCCGTCGACGGCGTAGGCGTCGCCAGCGGCGATCGCGTCGAGCAGTACCTGCGGCCGCACCGGACCATCGGCGGGCGCAGGTGCGGGCACCGACTCGCCCGCCGCCTCGTACTGCACGCGCAGCCGGTCGACCATCGCGATCGCGTCGCCATGGCGAGCCGGGTCGACGAACGCGATGAGCTGGGCGCGCGCCATCAGTTCCAGCGGCGCGTGCAACACGAACGAATCGGCCGGCGCAACCTTCGGGATCGACACAGCGGCTGCGGCGGCCGCAACGACATTGTCGGCGCCGGCTGCAGCAGTGGGGCGAACGTCGTCGAGAAGGGGGCGAGGTTGGGGTTGGGAGGACGCAGCGGGCATGGGCGCTACTCTCCACCTTCAAGTTCAGTTGATGTCAACCCCCATTGCAGAGGATCTTCATGGCCAGGAAAGAAGTGCCCAAGCCACTGCCGGCGGTGCTCACCATCGGCCAGCTCGCAACCCGCGGCGGCATCGCAGCCAGCGCGCTCCGCTTCTATGAAGCACAGGGACTGCTCGCGTCCAGCCGCGTCGACCACAACCAACGCCGCTACGACCGCGATGCCCTGCGGCGCGTGGCATTCATTCGCGCCGCCCAACGCGTCGGTCTCAGCCTGGAGGAGATCAAGCAGGCACTCGACAGCCTGCCGGCGGGTCGCACGCCGACTGCGGCCGACTGGGAATCGCTGTCGGGAGGGTGGAAGGCACGCCTGGAGGAGCGCATTCGCCTGCTCGAGCAACTGCGCGACGACCTCGGCTCGTGCATCGGCTGTGGTTGCCTCAGCCTGGAGGCCTGTGCCCTCTACAACCCGAACGATGCGGCCTACCTGCTGGGCCACGGGGCGCAGTACCTGAAGGGACGCACGTCGAAGGATCTGCCCGAGGAGTTCGCCACGCCCACGGCCCCCAGCGCGTAACCGCTGCTGCGCCCGCGGCTTTGGTCGCTATCGTGGCCCAGTTCCCGGCGTCATCGTCGGGCACCCCCGCCCTCGTAGCTCAGGGGATAGAGCGTCGGCCTCCGGAGCCGAATGCGCAGGTTCGAATCCTGCCGAGGGCACTGATGTGGCAGCTGTGACACTGAGCGCCCTGTCCGCCGTCAGCGAGTGGCTGCGCCGCTCAGCAGGTGCTCATACACTGCGACGTAACCTTCCACCATCTTCTCCACCGAGAAGTGGTCGCGCACGTGGTTGCGACACGCGGCGCGACCGATGGTGTCCAGCGCTCGCACACCGGCAACCAGTTCGTCGTCGGTACGGCCCAAGAAGCCGGTGACACCGTCGACCACGATCTCGGGCATCGCTCCCTCGGGGCAACCAACGACCGGCGTGCCGCACGCGAGCGATTCCAGCGTGGCCATACCGAACGGCTCACGCCACTGGATCGGGTTCACCAGCCCCACGGCATCGGCCAGCAATTCCAGCTTCTCGACAGCGTCGAGCTCGCCAAGGAACTCGATCTGCTTCCCGAGCGCGGGGCGTACGAACTCGTCGAAGTAGTCGCGCTCGTGCGGTTCGCGCATCTTGGCGGCGATCTTCAGCGGCAGGCCGGACGCCTGCGCTACCGCGACTGCGCGATGGATGCCTTTGTCAGGGGTCATCCGACTGAGCACGGCGAGGTAGCCCCCCGACCCGGTACCGATCGGGTAGTCGGCGACATCGATGCCGTGATGCACCACCGCCGCGACCGGCAGCGTGGTGGATGCAGCGTGCGACCGTGAGATCGCGACGACCGCCACGTGCGGAGCAGCGCCGTAGATCGCGTTCATCGTGCGGGAGAACAGGTTGTGGTTGGTGGTGACCACCCGCAGTTCGGGGAATAGTCCGGAGTAGATGGGTCCGGCCAGCGTGTGGTCGTGCACGACCGTGCACTCCCCCACAAGTTCGTACGCGCCGACGACATGCTCGAGCTCGATACTCGCGCGACCCATGCGCACGGTGTCGCACGCGGGCACCACCGAGCGTCGCTGCACCGGGCAGGTGGAATCCGGGTGGCCGATCAACAGCACGTCGTGCCCGGCAGCGCTGAGGCCGCGGGAAAGCTGGTCAATCACGGCCTCGGTTCCGCCGTAGCCGGGTGCCGGCACGGGCAGCCATGGCGGGGCGATCATGGCAATCCGCATCGGTCGGTGCATCGCGACCGTCATCTACTGGTTCTCGCCAACGGCGGTCTGGTTGCCCACCGAGAGCGTGGTGCCGGATCGCCGCCGGGAGTCCACTGCCCCCCCTCGCGACACGGCGTCGAGCCGCGCCAGGAAGCGGCGTGCCCAGCGGTGCACGTCGTTGCAACGGACGGCCTCGCGGTTGGTGTCCATACGGTCGGCGCGCTCCGCAGCCGGCATCGAGGTGGCCGTCAGGAACGCCGACTTCATCGCCTCCAGGTCGTACGGGTTGACGAGCACGGCACCGGTGAGTTCGTGCGACGCACCGGCGAACTCGCTGAGGATGAGAACCCCATCGGAATCGCCGCGGGCTGCGACGAACTCCTTCGCCACCAAGTTCATGCCGTCGGCCAGCGGGGTGACGATGACCACGTCTGCCGCGCGATACCACGCTGCCAGCTGGCTCTCGTCGCACTGCTCGTCGAGGTAGACCACCGGTGCGCTGCCGTCCTCGCGGCGGTGCCGAGTGTTGATCGTCTCGATCAGCGCCTCGACCTCTCCCTTCTCCTCGTCGTAACCCGGCACGTCCCCACGGCTCGGCACCGCCACCTGCACGAAGCAAGTGGTTGCCGGGTCCAGCCGGCCGTCGGCGAGCAGCTCACCGAAGGCCCGCAACCGCTGCGTGATGCCTTTCGTGTAGTCCAGCCGGTCGACTCCGAAGAACAGCGTCTCGGCCCGCAACCGTTCGCGCAGACGTCGCGCAGCGGGGGCCGCGGCCTCGCCGAGCGAATCCCACCGGGAGACATCGATGGAGATGGGGAACGCATCGACGTGCACCGGATGCCCGCGACGCAAGGTCCAATGGCCGCGCAACGGGTTGCGCAGCAGACGTTCGGTGCTGTTCGCGAAGTTGGCGACGTCGTCGTCGCACTGGAAGCCGACGAGGTCGGCGCCGAGCATCCCTTCCAAGATCTCGCGCCGCCATGGCAGCGTGGCCATCAGCTGTGCGTTGGGGAACGGGATGTGCAGGAACAGGCCGATGTGCAAGTCCGGGCGGCGGGCCCTGATGGCGGCGGGCGCGAGCAGCAGGTGGTAGTCGTGCACCCACACCGTGCCGCCAAGCGGGGCGACACGCGCCACTTCGGCGGCGAAGCGTTCGTTGACCATCCGGTACGAGCGCCACCACGATCGGCGCAGCTCGACGTGCCGCACCCGCCCATGAAACAACGGCCACAGCAACGAGTTGGAGAAGCCTTTGTAGAAACCCGCGACCTCGCTCTCGCTGAGGTCGATGGGGTGCAGGATGAGGTCGCCCACGACGCGTGCCGACTGCTCGCGAGCCTGCTCACCTCCCCAGCCGATCCAGTGTGTCCCTACCGCTGCGACCGACTTGACCGCCGAGACGAGTCCGCCAGGGCTGACCACGATCTGGCCATCCGCGGTGAACTCGACCGGGAGCCGATTGGCAACGATGACCAGACCATCCATGTGAGCGAACCTTTCAGGGTATGCGACCCTGCTCGTCCGTCAGGCAACGGCGTCGGCGGCCACCACCGGCTGGTGATGCCCACG
>Ga0335397_10008200_pt1 | contig 13180 bp, 13 predicted proteins | sample MAT04_FD_205740 | JGI IMG/M metagenome (GOLD analysis project Ga0335397, IMG submission 205740) | Freshwater microbial communities from Lake Fryxell liftoff mats and glacier meltwater in Antarctica - MAT-04 (spades assembly) (version 2) ...
AGAAACCGCCACTATCCCCGGAGGAAGAATGCACCTAGAGGAACCCCAGGCAAAACCCAAAGCGCCGAACCTGCGCCCCTATCAGAGCCAACTCATTAAAGACCTCTACGTTGAGCTGGGCAAGGGGCACCGACGCATTGCCATTATTGCGGGAACTGGGGCAGGTAAGACCGTCATTGGTGGCAAGATTTGTGCAGACACGGTGGCGCGCGGCTGTCGGCTATTGTTTGTTGTCCATTTAGATGTTTTGGTGGGGCAAACCTACGAAAAAATGCAGGCGTTTGGGCTGCACTGCGGCTTCATTAAAGCCGGATGGAAGGAAGATCCGGAAGCGCCCATTCAAATTGCCAGTATTCAAACGATGGCGCAGCGGACTTGGTGGAGAACTTGGAAGGCGCACGTTGTGTTTTTTGACGAGGGACACACGACGGTTTTCAGCCAGGTTGGGCAAGACATTATCTACGACACTCATCCCCGTGCAGTGCATTTAGCCATGACGGCAACGCCGTATCGGTTAGGCAAAGATCAGCTTGGCGATCACATGGAAACGCTGGTGGCTTCCCCGGTGCCGTCGGAGTTGCAGAAGATGGGTTTTCTGGCAACGATGAAGTATTTTGGAATGCCAAAAGATACGCAGGTTGACTTAGAAGGAGTACGGACGCTTGCCGGAGATTTTGATGAACGAGATTTGAAAAATGCCTGCGATCGCCCCGAACTGGTAGAACGCATTGTCGAAGAGTGGCAACGCCTCACACCTGGCAAACGGACGATCGCTTTTTGTGTCGATGTTGAACACGCGCGTCACGTTGCCGAAGCATTCTGTGCAGTCGGCGTAGCAGCAGATGTGGTCGATGGCAGCACGCCCATTAAAGAACGTCATCGGTTATATACGGCGTTAGGATCAGGAGAACTCTTGGTGCTGACTTCTTGCAACGTGATTAGCATTGGCTTTGATGAACCGAGCGTCGAGGTTGGGCTGCTGCTTCGCCCGACTCAATCGCGCGCACTCCATCAACAACAAATTGGGCGGGTGATGCGAATTTCGCCAGCGACAGGCAAGACCTACGGATTAATTTTAGATCAGGCGGGCAACTTGCAGCGTCTGGGCTTTCCCGAAGACATCCAGGAGTATCGCCTCCCTAATCGGCGGGAACCGGGCGAAGCGACGGCGGCTCCAGCAAAGCAGTGCCCACAGTGCAACCAATTAGTGTGGGGATTTGTGGTGCAATGTCCGGGCTGTGGCTTTACATGGGAAACTGAAGCTCAGGTGAGGATAGATGATTTGGTGGAGGTGTTGACCGAAACCCAGATTCGGGAAATGCGGAAAGAGGAGATGATGGCATTTTTGCAGGTGCATCGGCGGCGATCGTATGAGGATGGCGCAGCGCCGACTTGGACAGAGAATAAGTTTAGAAAAGAGTTTGGCTGTTCGCCTGATGTAGCCTGGTATCAGGGACTAATTTTTGGAAAAAGTCCGACGAGGCAAGATCAGGTAGATTACCAAAATTACTTGGGAGCGATCGCCCAACGCCAAGGGAAGTCGATCGCCTGGGTGATTGATCAATTTCAGCAAGAGTTTGGGGTCGGCAGCTATCAGGAAGCGTTCTTGCGTTAGGACTTTTAAAACTATGGGTAAGCAAATCTCTGAACGAGTAGGTGCATTCATTCTTCGCAAAAATAAAAGCCTGTATGAACTATTGCTATTTCGACATCCAGATTCTAAAAATGCGAGCATTCAAATTCCGGGTGGCGGAGTAGAGGCAGGAGAATCGATTGAAGCAGCGCTTTACCGAGAAATTAATGAAGAGAGCGGCTTGACAAATCTTACTATCATTCGCAAGTTAGGCGAATCGCGGCGCTGCTGGTTAGACACTAACGTAGAATCCTGTCGCCATTATTTTCTTCTAGAATTACTTGAGGGTGTTCCCGATCAATGGGTACATTTTGTTCACGGCGACGGTAATGATGCTGGACTAAAATTCTCTTATTACTGGCATCGTCCGGCGATCGGGTTTATTCTACCTAAGAGTAGTGGACAGGTATTTTTGAATCCAAAATACATTCCTGAGCTGTTTAACTAAGGCTTAATTCGCTTGAACCTTTCCTGTGCCGATTGGAATGCTTCTTTCATCACTGCCTGAATTTGCTGCGGGTCGGGTTTCTTGCCACCCATTAAATCGCCAAAGTAAAGACAAGCGCCTTCACCCAGCGCCCAAGTGTAAGCTGCTGCCCAAGATGCCGCGATCGCGCTACCAAAGCCAGGGATAAATTTAACGAGTTCTCGTCCGACTGCTTGAGCTAGGAATCCACCCGCGATCGCACTCACGACTCCACCCGCCTGAGAAGGGGTCAACGTTTGCCCATATAGCTTCCCCAGTAACCCCACCATTGAAACTTGCAGCGCCGTCAAAACGGGCATGGTTGCAAAAGGCAGCGGTACAGCCGCTAACGTCGCCGCCATAATGGTAAATGCCGTCATGTAACGGTGTGCTATATCGCGGTAAAGCGTCCCAATTTTGCGACTAGCGCCCTCGTCTAAAAGCTGATAAATGGCTTCGGCTTCGGCTTCTGGGAGCAGATCTGCGAGGGCATCTCTCAAAGCCTCTAAGCCGTAAAAAACAGGATCGTAGCCATCTTCTTCTAGGGTGAAATCGATTAACACGGCGGCATCGTAGCAGCCCATAAAAGTATTCTTGAGGGCAGAAAAAATGCGATCGATTTCTTCGGAATCTGGAGGATATGCCGGATGATTGGCGTTGGAAGGATAAACTTCGTGGAGACAAGTGACCGCTAGCAGACACGGGATATCAGGGTACTGCTGCCGAATTTGTTGAGCGATTTGTTTGAGAGTATCGGTAGCAAAGTCGCTAATTTTGACCGTAATGATTAAGACTCTGGCTCCTCGGCTTTTTTGTTGGAGGTCGCCCACTAGCTCTTGAGCGATCGCCTGGGTGTTCTGACTCACGTCTCCCAGACCCACAGTATCTGTAAAAATAATCAGCGGTAAATCATTAGAAGGATGAGCATAGCGCTGGATATGTTGAGTGTGGGGACGAAAGCCTTGCCCAATAATTTCAGCAGAAACACCCGTTAAACCTCGCACAATTGAGCTTTTTCCTGATTGGGGTTTGCCAATTAAGACAGCTTCTGTGGTTGGCAGTTCTGAACGAACTCGCTCTAAAATCTCGGCAACTTGGGCTTCATTGATGCTAAACCATTGAGCGGGGTTCATGATGCAATGTCCTGAAGGTGGCTCCATGCATCACACATTTTATGATGAATGCATAAAAAATGAAATTAAGATGAAATGCTAGTCATTCAATAGCCAGAAATTCTGGGCAACCTTTCTACTTCAACGGTTAGACGTATTTTGCTAGACAACCTTCTAAGCTGATTCTAGAGCAGGAAATTTGCTCCCAACAGAATTTATATTGGAGGTCAAATCATATGATGACGACTCAAGATCATCAATCATTACTTGAAACCTGTATTCGCAATTGCCAGGATTGCCTGCGGGATTGTGAAATCTGCGCTGTTGCTTGTTTAGAGAGTGACAGGGTACAGATGATGGCACAGTGTATTAAGCTTTGCCGCGATTGTAGTGACACCTGTGATATTTGTGCTCGTTTCATGGCTCGCAATTCAGATCTTCACGCTCAACTGTGCGGAGTATGTGCAGAGGCGTGCGATCGCTGTGCGGCTGAATGCGAAAAGCATGATCACGACCACTGTAAGCGCTGCGCTGAATCTTGTCGGCGCTGTGCTGAGTCTTGCCGTCAAATGGCGATCGCCATGTCGTAAGGGTACTTTAGATCTTGAATTTACCGAGTGAGTTGGCTATTACTCTTCTATCGAAAAAATATTGGGGTGCGATCGCTTGAGCTAATTAGATTGAAGAAAATGGTGAGAATATAGAGTAAGGTTCAAGGAGATGGGCATACTTTAGGCAATTGATCTACCAGCCTGTAGGTGCTGCGGTTATGACATGACAAAGCGGCAACTCTTTTCCCTTGAGCAAATTTTCCCAGAAGATTGGGAAAATACGCCAGCGACCGTCAACCGCTTGGTGGAATGTCTGATTGCAGGTGCCGCGTTGTCGGAAAACGAAAGTCGTCTGATTCAGTGTCTCAATGCCACCCCCATCGGGATTGCTGTCTATGATTTAACGGGGCAAATTATTTACATTAATCAAATCGGGCAGTCATTGCTCGGCAGCAATCGCCCCTCAAAAGTAGACCTTGATCAAGGCTTCAATGGGTTCCAGTTCTACCAGGAGGGGACTCAGCAGCGTTATCCTGATGATGCTTTACCCAGTAGGCGGGCTTTAGCTGGCGAAGCAGCTTGGGCAGATGATTTAGAAATTCGTCGTTCTGGTCAGGTCGTATCGCTGGAGGTTTTAGCAACGCCACTTTTTGATGCTCAGGAGCAGGCGATGTCTGCGATCGCTGTGTTTCAGAATATTACTGAGAGAAAGCAACTCGAAGCCCAACGCAAACGCCATGAACTAGAACAGCAGATTGTTGAAAATACGTTGCTCAAAAGCGAGCACCGTTGCCGTCAGACCATCCAGGCGCAAACAGACTTGATTTTGCGATCGCTACCCGATACCACCATTACCTTTGCTAACGATTCGCTCTGCCTGACTTTAGGGCGCGGCTTAGACAGCGTAATTGGGATGCAGTGGAGTAGCTTTGTCCCGCCGGAAGAGCTAGAAACGATATATCGCAAGATCGCTGCCCTCACCCCAGAAAATCCAAGCTTTGAAAATATCAATCTAGACTACCGCCCTAACAACCAGATGGGATGGACGCAGTGGATTAACCAGGGAATTTTTGATCAGCAAGGGCAGTTGGTCGAAATTCAGTCGGTGGGGCGAGATATCACTGCACTACAAGAGAAAATTCTCCGGGAACAGGCGCTCAATCGAGTCTTTCAGTCCATTCGCAACACCCTAGACCTAGACACCATCTTTGCGACGGCGACGGCAGAAACAGCCCAGCTCTTGGGGACAATGGATTGCCGTGTCGTGAGATATCTGCCGGAACTGGGCGTTTGGCGACACGTCGCGGAATTTCGGTGCAACCCAGATATGTCAACCACGATCGGGTTTGAAATTCCTGATGCTGCCAATCCCTTTGCGGTGCAGCTCAAACAGTTTCAGACTGTGCGGATAGAAGACACATTGAACATACAGGATAAGATCAATCAGGAAATTGCCCAAAGCCTTCCTGGTGCATGGTTGCTGATTCCGCTGGCGATTGAAGGCAAGTTGTGGGGGGCTTTTACGCTGAGAGTGCCCCAACAGCCGTTTACCTGGCATGATGACCAAGTTGCACTCGCTCAGGCGGTTGCAGGTCAACTAGAAGTTGCCATTCAGCAAGCCAATCTTTACCAACAGGTACAACTGGACTTGGAGGAACGCCGCCGAGTGGAAGCGGCGCTGCGTGAAAGCGAAGCCCGGTTTCAAAATATGGCGGCAAATGTACCAGGTGCGATTTTTCGTTATCTGCTTCGCCCCGATGGATCGGACAGTGTGCTGTATATGAGTTCGGGTTGTTATTGTCTCTGGGAAGTAGAAGTCCAGGATGTTGTTGCAGATGCTACCGTCCTTTGGCAGATGATCCACCCAGAGGATCTTCCAGCTATGTATAACTCGGTGATGGAGTCAGCCCGAACCCTGGAACCCTGGTCTTTTTCATGGCGGATTAGAACACCATCGAGGCACGAAAAATGGCTGGAAGCAGCGGGCAGACCGATTCGGCAACCCAATGGTGATATTATCTGGGATACGTTGATTTTAGATGTGAGCGGTCGCAAGCAAGCCGAAGCAGCATTGCGCGAGAGTGAAACTCGCTATCGGTTGTTAGCCGAGAATATGAATGATCTGGTGTGCCTTCACGATTTACAGGGTCGATATCTCTACGTCAGTCAGTCTTGCGAATTGCTCCTGGGCTATCAGTATGACGAAATGGTGGGACAAGATCTCTATAGCTTCTTCCATCCCGACGATCGCGATCGCATTTACCAGGAAGCTCATTTAGCGGCGATCGAGGGAAAACCCACACCGATTGCCTATCGAATCCGTCAGAAATCGGGTCACTACATCTGGTTTGAAACCCTGACTAAACCGATTTTGGATACCGCCGGGCAAGTCGTTCAACTGCAAACCACATCGCGCGATGTCACTACCCGGATTCAGGTGCAAAATCAGTTAAAATATGATGCTCTTCACGATACGCTAACGGGGTTGCCCAATCGTCACCTGTTGATGGAACGGTTAGAATTAGCCCTTAACTGCGCCAAACGTCTTGAAAATTATCACTTTGCAGTTTTATTTCTTGACCTCGATCGCTTTAAAGTGATTAACGATAGCCTAGGGCATTTAGCAGGCGATCAGTTACTGATTGCGATCGCCCAAAAAATCAAGACCACGCTCTGTAACCTCGATTTTGCAGCTCGCTTAGGAGGGGATGAGTTTGTTATCCTGCTCGAAGAAATTAAAGATATTCAGGAAGCCATTCGCGCCACGGAACGAATTTTTGCAGCGTTACAGCCCTCTCTCATTATCGAAGGACGGGACGTGTATACGACCTCCAGCATTGGTATTGTGTGGGGCACAAAAGACTATGCCCAAGCCTCGCACCTGTTACGAGATGCCGATATTGCCATGTATCGAGCAAAAAGCAAGGGCAAAGCCCGGTATGAAATTTTTGATGCTGAGATGCACACACAGGCGATGAATCGTCTGCATTTAGAAAATGATCTGCGTCGGGCGATCGATTGTCAGGAATTTGTGCTTCACTATCAACCCATCGTGGCTCTGAAAACAGGATGTCTCGTTGGGTTTGAAGCCCTGATCCGTTGGCAACATCCTACTCAAGGGTTGAGATATCCAGGAGAATTTATTGCGGTCGCAGAAGAAACAGGACTGATCACGAGGTTAGACTATTGGGTACTTTTGACAGCGTGTCATCAACTAGCGGCATGGCAAACGGCTTTTCCTGAACTTGCCCCCATAAGAATGAGTGTGAATCTCTCAGCACAGGATCTCCAGCGATCTGATCTCCTAGAAGAGGTTGATCGCGTTCTGACTCAAACTCGTTTGCAAGGTCATGATCTAACGTTAGAAATTACTGAAAGTATGTTGATTGAAGATGTTGAATCTACGATCAATCTACTCAGTCAGTTAAAAGAACGAGAGATTCACATTAGCATTGACGATTTTGGTACGGGATATTCATCGTTAAGCTATCTCCACCGCTTACCTATTGATAATCTGAAGGTTGATCAATCATTTGTTAATCAAATTCAACCAGGCAAACAAAATCATCAAATTGTCGAAACTATTATGGCGCTGAGCAATCAGTTAGAACTTAGTGCGATCGCTGAAGGGATAGAAACTCAACACCAACTGGAACAACTGCAATACCTTGGCTATCAATTTGGGCAAGGATATCTATTCTCGAAACCTTTGAGCCAAGAAGCCGTAAAAATACTTCTAGCCAGTGACAGTCCGCATTACTTTTCTCATGATAGCAGCTCAATCATTGCCTCTGGAACTGCGATCGTTCCTAATGCAAATAACTAAGAGGATGTTTGAAAAGTAGCAAATCACGAGACTTTTACGCTCGATCCCCCCAACCCCCCTTAAGAAAGGGGGGCTTCGGAACTCAAAGTCCCCCTTTCTTAAGGGGGATTTAGGGGGATCTCCAGAATTGAGGTGCTTGATCAGACTTTTCAAACATCCTCTAAAACTAAGGAAGCAAACTCACAACAAGCTATCGATCGTGAGCTTCGCACACAATTATTAAATTAGGATGAAATCTTGGCGTTGCTGAACCTGGGGAGGATTTGCCCTCATCCCCAACCCTTCTCCCCAAGGAGAAGGGAGCTAGAATTCATGTTCCCTCTCCTTTTGGGAGAGGGCTAGGGTGAGGGCTGCTTTTGCGATTCATCCTACAATTCAGCAACGCCGAAATCTTTTATGGATTGTCAGGAAGTAGGGTGATTGGAGCCACCATTAATAAAACTGGCAGCTTTAAGTTTCGAGCTATGCGAGTCGGGAAAGACACTTTCCTAGCTCAAATTGTTAAATTAGTGCAGCAAGCTCAAGGCTCCAAGGCTCCGATTCAAAAGTTAGCAGACTAGGTAACAGGCTGGTTTGTCCCTGCGGTAATTGCTGTAGCGATCGCCACATTCATTATTTGGTACAACGTGATGGGCAACGTTGCGTTAGCAATGACTAACACTGTCGGTGTGCTAATCATTGCTTGTCCCTGTGCATTAGGGTTAGCAACACCGACCTCTATCCTAGTCGGCACAGGTAAAGGTGCAGAAAATGGCATTCTGATTAAAGGTGCAGACAGCCTGGAATTGGCGCATAAATTACAGATAATTGTCCTGGATAAAACGGGAACTTTAACCCAAGGTAAACCAACGGTCACTAACTTTGTGACGGTTAATGGAACTGCTTAGGAGTCTCGCTTTTATAACTCATACTCTTTAAAGTGCAAAAACCTCGCAATAGGCTGATTTCACGAAAAAATTTGGATAGGTTATTTTTGCGAGACTCCTTATGGTAACGAACTCAAACTATTACATGGATTTAGGAGCCGCAGATGATCAGTTCGATCTACGCTTCATTAATGCGATGCTCCCTCATCATGAAGGTGCAGTGACGATGGCAAAAGAAGTACTAGAGAAGAGCGATCGCCCCGAAATCAAGGAGATGGCTCAAGAGATTATCACTAGCCAGCAGCAAGAAATTGCTCAGATGAAACAGTGGCGGAAGGCTTGGTACGGACAGTAAAGAGTTGGGACGATGGAGCGATCGCAGTAACTTGAGATAATTTCTTATTAAGTATCCTGGGTGCTGAGCCATCCAGGATTTTTGGGTTCAATGCTGCCCTATTTAGCAAGAATATAGCGATCGGGCAGGATCTTTTGCATAAAATCCAGCCGGAAATAGGCTGATTACGAAAGGGCAAAAATAGCTTTATACAAAACTTAATACTATTCTTATTGAGAAATACTTGCAAAAGGTAAGATTATATTGTTCAATTGCTATTGACTAGAGTTCTCAACTAGAGGTTCATATCGGCAGGGCAGATTGCACAAATATGCCCACTTCTGCCGGGACTATGACCAGAATTCTGGCATGAAAAAAGCGTGGCTGAACCCGCCACGCACTTGACAAGACCAAAACAAATTGGAGAATCTGCAATGCAGACTTACGACAATCCTAGCGTCAAATATGACTGGTGGGCAGGCAACGCCCGATTTGCTAATAGCTCAGGGCTATTTATTGCTGCTCATGTTGCTCAGGCAGCATTGATTACCTTTTGGGCAGGAGCATTTACGCTGTTTGAAATCTCCTCCTACAACCCTAATATTCCTATGGGTGAACAAGGGCTGATTTTACTGTTCTTCTTTTTACAAGGGCATCTCTGGCACGCGCTGAGAGCGATCGGGTTTGACTTCAAGCGAGTTGAACGCGCGTTAAATGCTGTAGAAAGTTAGTCGCTAATATCCAAGTGCCCAGGGTGCGTTGGATCGTCAAAATACTCTTAAAGCGTTCCACGCACCTTTCTTTTAGTAATGTTGATTTCTATTCCCATGTCCGAAGATCCACCCAATCAATCACAGGCTAACCTACCCGTTCAGAACATTGGATCTCCTTATTCAATTAATGCGTTAAAAGCATCACTCCACCAGCGAGGCTTTCGGTTAACGGCTCAGCGGCAAACGATTCTCAATATTTTTCAAACCCTGACACAGGGCAATCATCTCAGCGCCGAAGAGCTTCATGTCATTCTTAGACAGCAAGGCGATCGCATTAGTTTGTCAACGGTTTATCGAACGCTCCATTTGATGACACAGATGGGGTTATTACGAGAGTTGGAATTTGCAGAAGGGCATAAGCATTACGAGCTAAATTTGCCGTCGCCTTACCAGCATCATCACTTGGTCTGTGTGCAGTGCAATCGCACGTTGGAATTTAAAAATGACTTGATTTTGAAAATGGGTTCTAGGCAAACTGAGGCTCATGGATATCATTTGCTAGATTGTCAGCTGACCCTACATGTGATTTGTCCAGAGGCTTTTGCTCAAGACGGGCGAACCCTACCGCGTGGATGGATGTGTGATAAAGCAATGCAGCGCATTCATTCTGAAAGGTCGGAATGATCAGGGTAGAAATTTTGTAGTCGCGTAATTCATTCGTTATTTAAAGGTCAAAGGAGATTTAATGTCTAAGTTGCCGAGTGCGCTGATGTTGAGTGTGAGTCCTAGCTTGAAAGGGTTTAATCAGTCGCTGATGCGCCATTTGTCTTGGCAAGTGACGATCGCTCAATGGGAATATTGCCAAAGTCAAGATGAACCGAGTTCTTTAGAAGTGGCATTGGTACTGCTGCATGACTATTTAAAAACGAGTGATCATCCCGTTCATTTGATTGGTCATGGTATCAGTGGATTAGTAGGGTTGCTGTACGCACGTCGTCATCCAGAGCGGGTTAAATCTCTCATATTGCTATCGGTTGGAATGCATCCAGCGGTTGACTGGCAGGCACATTATCACGTTCACTTAAAGCTTTTGCCCTGTAGCCGTGAAATAATTTTGATGCAAATGGTTTACAACTTGTTTGGCTATCAATCTAGACCGATCGCCCAAGATCTAGTCAGGATTTTGGAACAAGATTTATGTAATTCCCTGTCTCCCCATACCGTATTCCAATCTACCTCTATTTCTCCCGATACGGCTCCAGTGCCGACGTTAGTTTGTGGGAGTAAAGATGACATCATTATTACGCCCCACGAGTTGCAGGGATGGCGGGATTGGCTAGGAGCGGGCGATCGCATTTGGAAATGTCCACAGGGACGGCACTTCTTTCATTATTTTCATCCCCAAATGGTGACTCGACAGATCCTTAATTTTTGGGCTTCTCTGCCGCCAGAAAACTACGGATGCAAGAAAATTCGTTCTAATGATGCGTTAACTATCTTATCCGATTACTAATTTAGTCAGAAGGGTTTTATGTTCTATTTAGCCTTCGTCCAAGGGCATCAAGCTGTATCATTGCCAATTTACGCTATCTTGGTTGGAAGTGGTCTGATGAGTTTAACTTGGTCAGTATTTAAAACGGTTCAACAAGGCGTTAATCATCTCAAGAAGCTACATCAGGTTCCCTGCGATCGCTGCGCCTTTCACACGGGAAGTTATTTGTTGAAATGTACCGTTCATCCTAGCAGAGCATTTACTGAGGAGGCGATCGGTTGTTTAGATTATGAGGCTACTTGTCAGCGCGTTTCGCCCTGTTCTCAATCTTGTAGAAAGGATAACAAGCCCCAAATGTAAGGGCTTGTATCGTCAATTAATTCTCAGTTAATTCAGAATTACCAGCGTATCGGCTGCGAGGAAATGAGCTAAATGATAGGCGCGTTCTTCAGTTTTAAGCAAAATTTTCTCGTAAAGGTAACGAGTAGCGCGATCGCCCAAACTCTCTGCCGCCGATGCCTGCCGCCGCAGTATGCCAATCAGTGCTTGTTCTGCTTGCAAATCATGAGCCACCATTTGACGGCATTGATAAGCACCATCCGATTCTGGCGTAAAGCAGCATAACTCTGCCAACTTGGTAAAACTAGCAGCCGGAACACCGCCCAAACCGTTCAATCGCTCACCAATTTCGTGAATATGTTCTTGAACTTCTTCATAACTCTCTTGGAAATACTTATGCAGCGAATAAAACTCTGCCCCTTCTACGACAAAATGATGTTTTTGGTACTGCAAATATAATGCCTGAAAACTAGCAAGAGCAGTATTAAAGCCCTCGCAAATTGGCTCTGTAGTGGAGCGCTCCAGCATCACCACGTTGTCGCTAACGTGACCAAATGGATGCACGACTGTTTGCAAGTTAGACATATTCTTTTTCTCTCGATTTGTTCTCTCAGTCCAAGTGATCTCGGTAGATACACTTGCATACCAAGGTACAACAACTTTTAGCATAGAGTTATGAAAACTAAACTTTTTGACAGCCTAAATTTGGCAGTAATTAGAAGTCTTTCGCATGTTTTGCACAATTAACAAGACTGCATTAGCCCGTGTCTAATCAAACACACCCTTATGGATATTACAGACGCATAGATAAAAAATACCTAATCGCCAATCATTCTCTTTACAAAAGTCAACAAATAATTACAGCTATTTTCTCCCTCTCCGTAAATATGTTTGAAATTCAATGTTCAGAACGCTGGCAGGTCTACCATCGATTGCAGGAACTAGATATTCCTTGCCATTGTGCATCTTATAAGCCTTTGAAAGCAGAAATTGAGGGGGCGATCGCGGCTTCCCAAATCTGGAGCGTGACAAGGCAATTTACAGCATCGCGTCAAGAGTTAATTAACTGGATGGAAGATTGCTGGAAATGTAAGAGGCGAAGGTGTTAAGGTCTTTAAGCCGTTTGCAGAAGATGATCGGCAACAAACAAAACTTGGGGCGATCGCGCCCCCGATCGCTAGGGAATTGAGCTGGTATTACAGGGTTTTGACTTTATGGTGATTTTTGTATGGCGATAGTGGCGATCGCTTCTCAATAAGACGGCAAACCCTATCTGGTGCAGCCTTGATCGTGGCTGCCATGAACGCAAACCAACAGGTCGCACATATCCCAACTAAACGACGCGCTCATGGTGAGTTAACCCGCCCGGTAGCGTTGAATCGTGGGGATTATCAAGGGTAGAAATAGGGGAGTTGACTGAAACTACTTTGGCGTTGCTAAATCAAGTATGAATTTGTTAGGGCAATCCTGTGCGATCGCCCTAACAGTCTGTGGAGCAGACACATAGTTCTACCCGTACAAATAAAAATCGTTTCGCTATCAGCAACGTCAGATATTAATCTATTGGCAAGACAACAAAATCATCCCCTATGGGTTTGTCGATTCTGATAACACAATGCTCAATTACTTCTACGATCCCCAAGACCTGATTAAATGGGGGAATTGACATAGATTATTTCCTGCTTACGATACAATTCTGTAAAGACTTCTCTCGTGAATACTTTTCCAACCTGTATATTTGCTTCACGGTTTAAGTTTCACAGTTCAAGGTCTCAACACAAACTCGCGCACTGATCACCGACAGAGGGGTGCATAGGGACGGGGAGTAGATATAGATTCGTAATCTAA
>Ga0335397_10008203_pt1 | contig 13179 bp, 10 predicted proteins | sample MAT04_FD_205740 | JGI IMG/M metagenome (GOLD analysis project Ga0335397, IMG submission 205740) | Freshwater microbial communities from Lake Fryxell liftoff mats and glacier meltwater in Antarctica - MAT-04 (spades assembly) (version 2) ...
CCGCGCAGCCTCCGGCGGAGGAAGTCGAGGACGAGGACTTCGAAGAAGAAGAAGAAGAGGAAGCGCCCGCCGAGCCGCGCCTGCGTGCCCCGGTCGCCGAAGCGATCGAGTGGGACGACGAGGAAGAAGCCCTCGAGGACGAGGAAGTCGTCGAGGACGAGGACGCGTCCGACGAGGATGAGGAAGAGGTCGAAGAGATCGAGGAGATTGAGGACGACGAGCTCCCCGATCCCGAGCGCGTCGAAGAGCGCCTCGATGGCGCGGGCACCGACCCGACCATCGCGCCCTGGACCACGCCCGAGACCGTCTTCGAGCTGCACGGCTACATGCGGATGCGCGGCGAGTTCCAGGACCAGTTCTCGCTGGGTCGGGTCGCGAGCGGCACCGGCGGCGACGCCCCCTTCGACACGTTCATCCCCCGTGACGACGCCAGCGTGCTGGGCGGGGCACCGGCCGGCGGCTGCGCCGGCGCTTCGGGGAGCGCGACCGCGCCCTGCAACCAGCGCGCGCTGGCCTACGCCAACATGCGCCTCCGCCTCGAGCCGACCATCCATCTGTCGGACGACGTCCGAGTGCGGATGCAGCTCGATGTCTTCGACAACCTGGTCATGGGCTCGACCCCCGAGGGCTACGCGCCGAGGTACAGCATCGCCGACGATCTCAACGTCGACAGCTACGTCCCCCTCACCGCCTTCAGCCAGACCCAGGCGCCCACCAGCGGGGACATCAACGTGCGGGACACCATCGTGGCCCGCCGAGCGTGGGCCGAGGTGCGCAACCGCGGCCTCGGTGAGATCCGATTCGGTCGGATGGGCAACCACTGGGGTCTCGGTCTCTTGGCCAACGACGGACGCGGCATCGACTCGGACTACCAGTCGGATGTCGACCGGGTGATGATCCTGACCCAGCTCTTCGGCATCTACCTCTTCGGGGCCTGGGACTTCGCCTCGGAGGGCCTCGTTTCGTATCCGGCCGCCGGCAACCGGACTGGTCTGGCCTTCGATGGGGCCCGCAACGACGACGTCGATCAGCTCACCTTCGGCGTGGCTCGCCGCCTGACCCCCGAAGAGACCACCCTCACCCTGGAGCGCCACGACGTGGTGCTGAATGGCGGCGCCTACTTCGTCTACCGCACCCAGAACCTGTCGACCGAGGGGCTGACGAGCGGCATGAACCCCTCCGCCGCCTTCGTTCGGCGGGGCTTTGAGACCTTCACGCCCGACCTCTGGGGCCAGCTGCTCTGGGATGAGTCCGGCAGCTCCACCCCGGATCTTCGCCTGGAGTTCGAGGCGGTGATGCAGATCGGCACCATCGGCAACACCCTCCTGAGCGAGTTCAACTCGACGTCGCGTCGGGACATCCTCAGCTTCGGCTTCGCGTTCGAGGGCGAGTACCACCTGTTGAACGATCAGCTGGGCATCTACTTCAACGCGGGCTTCGCCAGCGGTGACGCCGACTCGGAGGGCCTGACCCTCAACACCGCCTACACCCAGCGGGAGACCTCCTCCGGGGTCACCGACCACACCATCTCGACGATGGCGTTCCACCCGGCGTACCGCGTGGACTTGATCTTCTGGCGCAACATCATGCGCTCCATCGCGGGCGCGTATTATTTCGCGCCGGGTCTTTCCTACGACTTCATCCGCGACAGCTTCGGTCAGCTCCTAGGAGCCCGGGCCAACGTGGTGTGGAGCCGGGCCAGCGAGCCCATCCAGACCTGGGGCAACCAGGCGGACCTCGGCGTCGAGATCGACGCGCAGGTCTACTACCGCAGCGAGGACGGCCCCGATCTCCTCGACGGCTTCTACGCTTCGCTCCAGTACGGCATCTTCTTCCCGCTGGCGGGCGTGGGCTACTTGCCCGGCACCGGGACGATGGGCACGGGCGGTCAGAACGCGCAGACCTTGCGGCTGATCCTCGGCGTCGCCTACTGATGTCACGACCTCATCCCCTGCGGGTAACCATCCTCGGTGGGCTGGGTGAGATCGGCATGAACTGCATGGCGCTCGAGCAAGGGGGCGAGATCGTCCTCTTGGACTGCGGTGTGCTCTTCGACAACCGGGGCCTCGGCATCGAGGTGATCCACGCCGACTGGGAGTGGCTCCTCGAGCGCGAAGAGCAGCTGAAGGCGCTGGTGCTCACCCACGGACACGAGGATCACCTCGGCGCCGTGAGCTGGCTGCTCCGCGACTTCGACATCCCCGTCTACGGCCCGCCGTACGCGCTCGCTTTGGTCAAAGAGCGCAGCGGACAGCACGCGTGGCATGCGGGCCGAAAGCACGATCTGCGTCCTTTGGCCCGCGGTCGTACGGAGTCCATCGGACCCTTCACCGTCGAGCCGTTTCAGGTCACCCACTCGATGCCCGAGTGCATGGGCCTCGCCTTCACCACCGATCAGGGGGTCGTCGTCCACAGCGGCGACTTCAAGGTCGACGCGAGCCCGCCGCCCGATGACCGCTTCGACTTCGATCGGCTCGGCGAGCTCGGCAAGGCGGGCGTACGCCTCTTGATGAGCGACTCCACCAACGCGATGTCCCAGGGCCGCTCGGGCCAAGAGGTCGAGGTGAAGGACGCGCTCGAGACGGTGATCGCCAACTCCAAAGAGCGCGTCGTCGTCGGCCTCTTCGCGTCGAACGTCCACCGCATGCGCAGCCTCATCGACATCGCGCGCAAGGTGGGCCGCAAGGTCGTGCCGATGGGCCGCTCGGTCGACACCCACCTGCGCATCGCCACCGAGCTGAAGCTCCTGCCGGATCCCAACGATGTCTTGGTGCATCGCCGCGACGCGCGGAACCTCCCGCGCGCCCAGACCATGGTGCTCGCGACCGGATCGCAGGGAGAGCCCCGCGCCGCGCTGCCGCGTCTCGCTACGGGCATGCACCCCGATCTGGAGCTCGCCGAGGGTGATTTGGTCCTGCTCAGCTCGCGGATCATCCCGGGCAACGAGCGGCCCATCCTCGATCTGATCGACACCCTCGAGCGTCGAGGGATCCCGGTGCTGCACCGCTTGCTCGATCCGGGGATCCACACCAGCGGTCATGCCCATCGGGACGAGCTGAACGACTTCTTGGATCTGGTGAAGCCCCAGGCGTTCGTGCCCGTGCACGGGACCTACTTGCACCTGCGCGCGCACGCCGAGCTCGCGACCGCCCGCGGCGTACCACAAGTGCTACGCGCGCTGAACGGCGACACGATCGAGATCGACGGTGACACCCTCCGGATAGCCGAGCGGGTGTGGTCGGGGCGTATCCACATCGATCAGGGCGGTGAGCCCGTCGATGGTCGGGTGCTCTCGGACCGGCGTGGCCTCGCCGAGCTCGGCGTGGTGTTCGTGTCCGTCGCGGTCGATGACAAGGGCAGGGCGCTCAGCGCGCCGAAGATCAGCTCGAGCGGGGTCTTTCATCCCGACGACGACGCGGATCTGATCGCGAGCTGCGAGCGTGCGGCCCACCGCGAGATTGCGGATCTGGTGAGCCCCAGGATCGTGGTCGACACCGATCGGATCACGGATGCGCTCAAGCGCGCGGTGCGCCGGATCTGCATGCGGGAGCTGGGTAAGAAGCCCGTTGTCTTCGCGTCGGTGCACGTGGCCTCGGGGAACGTGACGGCCCCGAGCAGGGCATGAGGCTCGCGTTCCTTCTGCTCCTAGCGGGCTGCGGTGCGGGCTGCGGCGCGTCCCCGGATCCTGAGCCGACACCGACACCGACGAGCGACAACCACACCGGCGGTGAGGCGGTCGCGCCGCTTCTGGGACGCGCGCCGACGGCGACCGAGCGACGGAGCATCGAGACCCTCGAGCGCACGGCCGAGCGGATACGTTCGCTCTCGTTCTTGCGGCCCGTGCCCGTTCGCATCCAGACCGCCGCGGAGATCACAGCGTTCATCGCGGGCTCGATCGAGCAGGACGAGCTGGATCGGGCCCAGCGCTTCTACGTGACGCTCGGCATGCTCCCCGCGGATCTCGACGTCGAGGCGATGCTCCTCGCGGTGATGGGAGAGCAGGTCGTCGGCTACTACGATCCCGAGCGCGATGTGATGGTCATCCGCGACGACGTGATGCGGGAGCTGTCGCGCAGCCCCAGTCCCGAGAGCGCGTCCGTGCTGGTCCACGAGTACGTGCACGCGCTCCAGGATCAGAACCTCGGCTTGAGCGAGTCGATGGGGCTCGAGCGAAGCATCGATGGTGACAACGCCTTCGCGTCGGTTATCGAGGGTGACGCCACGCTCGCGATGATCGGCTTCATGACCGACGCGGTCGGGGTGCCGCTGCGGACGTTCACCGCAGACCTCTCGCGGGTGCACGCGCTCTTGGATCAGGGTCTGAGCCAGGCGCGCGGGGCGGAGCTCGAGCGCGCACCGCCGATCATCCGGGTCCCTCTGCTCTCGCACTACTTCGATGGGCTGGTGCTCTGCGCTGCGGTCCACGGCCCCGGCGACTGGGCCGCGGTCGATGGGCTGCACCACGCGCCGCCCACCACCACCGAGCAGGTGCTTCACCCAGAGAAGTATCTGATGGGCGAGGTGGGGCGTGACGTGGTGCTGCCCGTGTTCGCCGCGCTCGAGGCCGAGGGCTTCACGGTGCTGGACGAGGACACCCTCGGCGAGCTCGAGCTCTCGATCTTCTTGGGCCGAGGCACCGCCGAGCGTGATCTCGGGGCGGGCGAGGGCTGGGACGGCGATCGGGTGCGGGTCTACGTGCGGGGCGAGGAGAGCGCTGCGGTGTGGTTCAGCAGCTGGGACACCGAGGCCGACGCCATCGAGGTCGAGCAGGCGCTGGCACGCGTACCCGTCGCAGGCGAGCGGGTCGTTCGCCAGGGACGTGCCGTGCTCATCACCACCCACCTCGAGATCGAGCAGTGCACCGAGATCGACGCCGCGTTCGCCGCTTGGGCGACGTCGCTACCCATTGCGGACGCCGCGCCGCTCCCCTGAGCGAGCGCGGTGGCTCGAGCCCGCGCTACGAGGCCCGCGCCACAGACGAGTACCAGGCCAGCGACTACGAGGTCAGGCGACGGATCTCGTCGCGGATGATGCGCTCGGCCATGTCGGGAACGACCTCCCAGACCACCCGCTCGATCACTTCGCGCGAGAGGCTGAGCACGCCTTGGACCTGCTCGGGGCTGAGACCCATTCCAGAGAGCTTGCCCGCCATCTCGTTGCTCGCGGCCGTTGCGGCAGCGCTGACCTGAGGGGCCGGCTCGGCAGGCTTGCGGGCCGTGAGCGCGATGGGCGCTGCGGTGAGCGCGATGGGCGCCGCCATCGGCGCGCGGGCGCCGACGATCGCGCTGGGCGGGACCGCGACGGGCGGCTTGGCGCCTGCAGGGGCCCCGAAGCTCGCCGTCGAGCGGGTCGCGGCGGGTCGCGGCGCAGCGATCGATCCGCCCACCGAAGAAGGAGGAACGGCCGAGGCCGGGCGGGCGACCATGGGCGCAGCTGCGGCAGCCACGGGACGGGGGGCGGCGCTGGGTGCGCGGGCGCCTCCGCGACGACCCATGACATCGCGCGCCTTGTCGATCAGCGACTGGGTGTCGAAGGGCTTGAGGATGTGATCGTCGATGCCCGAAGCGCGCGCGCGCTCGGCGTCGAAGGGCGCCTGCTGCGAGGCGAGGAGCACCACCGGGATGTTGGCGCCGCCGGCGGTGTCGCGCAGCGCCTTGGCCACTTCGTAGCCCGAGGTCCCGTTCATCGAGGCGTCCGCCAGCACCAGGTCGGCGCCCTGCTCGAGCGCGTGGCGCACGGCGGCGTCCCCGGTGTCCACCGTGACGACCTCGAAGCCATCCTGACCTGCAAAGGTCATCTCGTAGATGCGCCGCATCGTGGCGCTGTCGTCGACCGCGAGAATCTTCGGCACGTAGCCTCCAGCGAGACGTTGCGGACCTCGGGATCGGGGCGCGCAACGGCTGGTGTTGGATACAGGAAACGTCACATCGGGGTCAAGTTCGCCAGTGCTTCTGGGCCTCGCCCCCATCACTCCCGTCAGAAGGACCCGCGCAGGCTGAGCGAGCCGGGACCGACGGAGAGGTCCAAAGAGAGCCCTGCTCGGGAGATCCGGGTGCGACGAGGAGGGTTTGCGGTCACCAACCCCTCGATCACGAACGAGGCGATGGTGATCCCCCCGAGCACGCCGGTGGCCACCCAGAGCACGGTCGAAGCGGTGGCGGAGATGTTGGAGGGATCATCGATGATCTCCTGCTCCGTGCAGCCCGCGACCGAGCGGCAGTACGCGTCGAGCTCGTCGAACTGGCTGCTCCCGATCGCGTACGCGATGCCGGCGCCGGCGCCGGTCGCCAGCGTGATCCCCAAGAAGACCCAGCTCACGGTCCACTCCGGCCCGACGGCGGCGGACGTAGAGGCAGGTGCATCCAGCACGGGCCCGGCGGCGTAGACGATGGGCGCGGTGCTGGTCGTCGGCTCCGAGACCAGCGTCATCACCGGCGGGGTCTCGGTGGAGGTCGCGAGGCGCGACGATCCGCTCAGGACCTCGACGCGCCGCTCGACCTCGACTCGGTTCGCGGCGTCGGGGACCAGCAGCAGGTAGCGCCGGTAGGACTGCACGGCCTCTTGCCTCCGGCCCAGTCGATCCAAACAGACGGCCATGTCGAAGGCGAGCATCGCGGGCCCACCCTGCTCGTACGCGCGGGTGAACCCGTCGAGCGCGCGCTGCAGCTCCCCTGCGTGGAACGCGACCATCGCCTCGTCGTACTGGACCCGCCAGTTGGTCGCCGGATCCACCGTCGCAGGCGGCGAGGACCGAGGCGGCGAGGACCGAGGCGGCGAGGACCGAGGCGGCGAGGACGGAGTGGTCGGGTGACCGCGGAGCGAGGACATGTCGCCCTGCGCGAGGGCGACCGATCCGCTCAGCCACCACATCGACAAGAGGATCGAGAGGCTCACACGCACGGCGGCCAGGGTGGGCCACGGAGCGCTTCGCTTCAAGCGCCGCCCGCGAGAGATCAGTCGGCCCAGGGATCGCGGACGGCGTCGGTGGGTCGCGGATGCGAGGTCGCCGGCTCGCGCTCGCGATCGGCGTGCTCCACTGCGTGCTCCACTGCGGGCACGTCGGTCGCGGCGACTGCGGGCACGTCCACGTGATGCAACGGACGAGCGTGGGCGGTGGGGTTCGGGCGAGCGGGTCGCAAGGCGACCAGCGGGATCTCGATAGCCTCAGTCGCCGCGGGCGCATCCGCTGCGGCGTCCGGCGGCGGGGCGCTCGGGAAGCTCAGGACGGCCTCGGGCTCGGTCGCTGCACTCTCGATCGGAAGTGTCTCGACCGGCACCTCGATGGTGGCCGCCACGTCTCCGGCGCGCCGCAGGTACACTGCGCCGAACACCGAGGCCGCACCGACCACCAGCGCGAGACCCATGACCGCGCCCACAAGGACGCTGGTGGTGAGACTGCGTGACCCAGGCGAGGTCTGCTCGGGCGGCGAGGAGGAGGCACGCGCGGCGCTGCCGTCCAGGGCGCTGGTGTGCAGCGCATACGGGCTGTGGCTGGGGTTCGAGAGCCGGACGGGCGCCACGACGCTGGCCCGGATGGCGGCCTCGATGTCGGCGTTGGTCGGCCGATAGCGACCGGGGACGTACGCCAAGAGCGCATGGGCCACCGCGTCCATGCTCGCAGGGCGCTGGGCCGGATCCTTGGCGAGCAACGCCAAGATCATCTCCGCGAGCGGGGCGGGCAGATCAGGGGCCAGGACCCGAGGATCGGGCGGCGCCAACTCCTGGTGCATCCGCATGATCTCGAAGACCGACTCGGCCTCGAAGGGCACCTCACCCGTCGCCGCCTCGAAGAGCAACACCCCGAGCGCATACAGGTCGCTTCGAAAGTCGATGTCGGTGCCTTTGCATTGCTCGGGCGACATGTACGCGGGCGTGCCGAGCACGATGCCGGCCGCGGTGAAGCGGCCCCGACCAGGCGAGCTGGAGAACGCGAGCGCGGCGAGCGGCGGCACGGTTCCCAGATGCCCATCCATCGAATTCACCTTGGCGATCCCGAAGTCGATCAGCTTCACGTGATCGGGCTCGCCGTCGCGCGAGGTGAGGAACACGTTCTCGGGCTTCAGATCGCGATGGACGATCCCCTTGGCGTGGGCAGCGCCCATCGCCTCGGCGACCTGCAGGGCCACGTTCGCGAGCCGCGGGGTGGGCAGCGGCCCGGTGGTCTCGAGCTCCGCGAGGAGATCGCGCCCTTCGAGGTGCTCCATCACGTAGTAGAAGAGGCCACCCGGCAGCTCGCCGAAGTCCTTCACGTCGACGATGTTGGGGTGACCCAACGCGCTCGCTGCGCGGGCCTCGCGCTTGAAGCGCTCCGTCGCCTCCTTGGCCTGCGCCGCGGGCGGCGGACGCAGCACCTTCACGGCGAAGCGGTTGCCGAGGACGACGTGCCGCGCGGCGTACACCACGCCCATCCCGCCCGCGCCCAGCCGCCGGACCAGCTCATATCGACCGTCCAAGACGCGACCCTCGAGGAGCCCCGCGTCCATCGGATTGACGTCGTGCAAGGTGAGCTCGGCCTGGGTCTCGAACGGGTCCATCAGCGTGCACGGTGTTCGAGGCGGACGCGGGTAGCGTTACCAAACGCCTTGATTCCAGGCGCGAACCGACACGCGCCTACACTCGCGCCGGGCCCTCCGTCGCAGGGCGGGGCGTAGTATCGTGCCGCGCGATGACCCGCTTTCACGTGACCACCCTGGAGATAGCGCTTCACGCCGACGCTCGACCCGCGATCCAAGCGCGCATGCGGACGCTCGCTGAAGAGGGCGACACCAAGAGCGCAGAGGGCCGCGCGCGCATGCTCCGCGAGGCGCTCGCCCTGCTCCTCACCCATGCGCCCGCTTTCACCCACGCGCGATGGGAGGCGATCAGCGCGCCGCCCGACGACGCGCGGGCGCACTTCACCCGGGCGGCGACGGAGGCGCGGGCTCGGTTCCCTGTCGAAGTGATCCGCAACGCGGATGGAAAGGTGATGCATGAGGCGCCCCCGGATCTGAAGGAGACGGATGCACCCGGGGTGGTCCTGGTGACGGTGGTGGTCGCGCGCCGCGTGCCCTCGCCCGCGCCGAAGCACCTCGATCGCGAAGCGCTCACGGCGGGGTTGAGTTTCCTGGGCGCGACGACCGCGGACGAGCTGGTCGCGATGGAGGTGATCTGGTCGCCCGCCGAAGACAGAGATCGGATCGATGCGGCCGAGCTGCTCGCGAAGCACCCGGAGATCCGCGCTCTCGATCCCCTCCCATGATCGAGGTGATCGAGAGCCCGCTCTTGCGGAAGGCGGGCTTTTTGCACGGCTTCTCGCTTCGAAGCGGCGGGGTGTCGCTACCGCCCTTCGACACCGCGAACCTCGGTCGCGGGTTGGGCGATCGAGCCGAGCACGTCGCCGAGAACCATCGCCGGCTCGCGGCCCGCATCGGGTACCGCGTGGAAGCGCTCTACGAGTGCAGCCAGGTCCACGGGCGCGTGGTCGTCGAGCCTGCCTCGACGGAGCTGAGCGTGACGGAGGTGCGCACCCTCGAGGCTGACGCGCTGATCTCACCCCGCGCCGGTGACGCGCTCGGGGTGCGCAGCGCGGACTGTGTGCCCCTCTTGATCGGCGATGTGCGCAGCGGTGCTGTCGCGGCGGTCCACGCGGGCTGGCGCGGCGTGGTCGCGGGGGTGACCACAGCGGCGGTGAGCGCGCTGCTGGAAGCGACGGGATCGCGCGGCGCGGATCTGGTGGTCGCGATGGGGCCCCACATTCGCGCCGAGCGCTTCGAGGTCGGGCTCGAGGTCGCCGATCAGATCCGCAGCGCGGCGTGGGGCGCCGAGGTCGTGGTGGGACAGAGCACGGGGGGCAAGCCGCTGGTCGACCTGACGCGTGCGTTGCGGGCCCAGCTCGGTGCGCTGGGGGTCGAGCGCATCGATGACGTGGGCGGCTGCACCCTCGCCGAGCCGGATCGTTTCTTCTCCTTCCGTCGCGACGGCGTCTCGTCGGGGCGTCACCTCTCGGTGATCGTCGCCGGCGACTGACGGTCAGCTGCGCGCGCTGCGCGAGGCACGGACGAGCGCATCCAGCCGCGGCTCGAGCTCTCGCCAGCGGCTCTCGAGCATCGCGAGGTCGGTGCGGTGTCGACAGGCTATCTCTTGCATCGAGGCGCGTCGGTCCCGTCGATAGAGGACCGCGAACTCGATCAGCGCCACCCAGAACACCCAGCCCACCCGCCGAACCCGTAGCGCCCCGACCCGCCCCCCGAAGTCGTCCCAGAGCCGCACCGCGAATGCGATCTCCGAGGCGTCGTGGCCCATCGCGCGCAAGTGCTCCTGCACCTCGTTCTCGACCGAGATCAGCACGATCGAGCGCGGCCCACGGGCCGGGGTCTTACGCAGACCGAAGCTCGAGGGCTGAGAGGTGTGGACGTCGCTCTCGGGGGTGTCGCTCTCGGCGGTGTCGCTCTCGGCGGTGTCGCTCTCGGAGGTGTCGCTCTCGGAGGTGTCGCTCTCGGCGGTGTGGCTCTCGGAGGTGTCGCTCTCGGCGGTGTGGCTCTCGGAGGTGTCGCGCACCTCGACGGGCGCCTCGACCGTTTTGCGCCGTCGTCTCTTCTTCGGGCGCACTGCGCTCGGGCTCGAGGCGGGCTCGGCGGTGGTGAGCTCGTGATCCGCGATCGGTTCTTTGGCGCCCGCGAGGATCCAGCTGCGCAGCCGTACGTGCTCGGCGTTGTGGGGGCAGGTGGCGACCGCCACGTCGGCGTGCGCCAGCGCCGCTTCCAGGTTGCCCACCCGCGCCATGCAGTGCGCCAGCGACGCGCTGATCTCGCCGTCGTCGGGGCCCGCGGTGCGGTGCGCCATCTCGAGGTGGGGGAGCGCGAGTTCCGGGCGATCGAGCCCAACGTCCAGCAGATGCCCGAGGTTGTGCTGGTACCAGGGGTTTCGGGGCGAGATCGCGACCGCGCGTCCGTAGGCGTCGACCGCCGATCGATAGTTGCCGAGCAGCGCGTGCCCCAAGCCGAAGAGGGCGAACGCGCTGTCGTCGTCGCTCGCCGCGCCGGCGAGGAACTGCTTGAGGTGGAGCAACGCGCGCCATGGGTGCTGCTCGACGAGGAATTCTGCGAGCTGTCGGTGCGCGAAGCGGTTCGCCTCGCTACCCGAAGGCGCCGCGCGCACCAAGCGCTCGAGCAACGGAAGGATCGTGTTGCGCGACTTGCTGGACGCGATCGCGCGCTCCGCCTGCTGGCGCATTCGATCGATCGCGGTCTCGCTACCCACGGACATGCGGTGAGGTTGATAGACCGTGCGGGTGCGACGGGCAACACCTCACGCCCGTCGCGAGAGGGATCGGTAGAGCGCGCGGTGGGCCTCGGCTGCCACGCTCGCCGCATGATCGCGCAGGCCGACCTCGCGTCCCTTCGCACCGAGCTCGGCGCGCGCTTCCTTCGAGTCGAGCAGCGATCGGAGCGCGCTCGCGATCATCGCTGCCTCGGCGGGCGCTGCGATGGCCGCGCCACGCCGCGCGAGATCGGCAGGCGGCGCGCCTTCAGCCACCAACACCGCGCGCCCAAGCGCTAGCGCCTCGAGTAACACCAGGGGCACATCGACCTTCGCCTCGAGGTTGGTCGCCGGAAGCAGCACGACGTCGGCCGCAGCGAGGAGCGCGCGCATGTCGGGCACGGTGTCCGCCATCCGCACCTGCGCACCTATCCCCAGCGCGCGGGTCCGCTCGACGAGCGCGGCGCGGCAAGCCCGGGCGTGCTCCCCCTTCGGTCGTGCCGCGATCACCAGCACATCGTCCGCCGTCGCGATCTTGGCGAACGCTTCGAGCGAAAGATCGTGACCGCGTCCAGGCCCCAAATCACCACAGAAGACGGTCGTTCGAAGGCGCAGTCCGAGCGCGATCCGGGTCGCCTCGATGGCCGCTGCGCTCGGCGCGGGAAGAGGCGCGAGCCACGGTTGCATGACCTGAAGTCGGTCTTCGGGGGTGCCCCCGCGGATCAACCGTTCCCGGGTGTGCGTCGAGAGCACGAGCACCCGATCGATCCCCACCAGGTGAGCGGCGCTCAGCGCCATGCGCGGCGCGCTGGGCAGGGTCCACACCGTGGGGCGTCTTCGCAGGCGCGCGATGAGCGACGGCAGCCGCGCGCTCGCGCGCGACGGAGTGAAGAACCAGTGCAGGATCGGCGGGAGCGGCGCGAGCATGAGGTGCGCGAGCAGCCGCGCCGCGTCACCGCGTCCCAGCGCGTGGTCCCCGCGGCCTCGGTAGATGGCTCGATGGGGGATCTCGGTGAGCGGTGGCGGTAGGGCCGCGCGCGGCGTGAGCAGCTCGAGCTCGCCCGGTTCGAGCGCGGCCGCGAGATCGCGGACCAAGTTGCGGGTCCCATCCGCGAACGGAGGTGCGATGGCTTTGCTGACGACGAGGACGCGCGACATCGGGGGACCGGGAAGGTGGTATACGTCGCCGCACGACCCGTGGGCGACCATCGACACAGCGAGCATCCACCGGCACCCCCCGAAGGCGAGGACGCGGACGACTCGGAGCTCGAGCCGGAGCCCCCTGCCCAAGAGCCCGACGAGCCCGACGAGCCCGACGAGCACGAGCCCGCTAGCGACCATGACCTCGCGCCCGACGAGCTGGAGGACGAGGTCCCGCGCCGCTCCCAGGACACCCGCCGGCGCCGGCTGGAGAAGCTGGTCCCCGATCTCTTGAAGCGCGCCATCGAGCGGGGCATCGAGGCGGGGCTCAACAGCCTGGGCAACGCGGGCAAGTCGAAGGACCGCAGCGAGGGGACCATCCCCCCCCCTCCGCCGAGCGCGAGCTCGCCGGGTACCGCGTCCGCGGCGCGCGAGAGCGTGCGCGAGGCCCACCGAGAGCTGACGAGCGTCCCAAAAGAGATCGCGGGCTACGTCTTCTCTCAGATCGACGACACCAAGAACGCGACGGTTCGGGTGGTGGCCCGCGAGGTGCGCGAGTTCCTCGAGGCGGCGGACCTCGCGACCGAGCTGCAGAAGGCGCTCACCAAGCTGTCGTTCGAGATCCGCACCGAGATCCGGTTCATTCCGAACGACTCGGGCGGCATCAAGCCCGAGGTGAAGGCCGCCGTCTCGCCCCGGCGGGACAAGCGCCAAGCGGGCCGCCGGCCCACCGCGCTCGCCTCCGAGGACCACGACCCAGACGAGTGACGCTCCTCTCGTCCCGTCCTCATCTTCAGGGCG
>Ga0335397_10008211_pt1 | contig 13170 bp, 10 predicted proteins | sample MAT04_FD_205740 | JGI IMG/M metagenome (GOLD analysis project Ga0335397, IMG submission 205740) | Freshwater microbial communities from Lake Fryxell liftoff mats and glacier meltwater in Antarctica - MAT-04 (spades assembly) (version 2) ...
GGGAAGAGACGCAGGCATCCTTGTCCTCCGTGAACAGGCGACTCCGATGCCAATCCTACGCCTGTCCCCTTGACCCAATCAACTTCCACCCAATAATCCTGGTGGACTTTGATGCGTACGCCCTGGGATTCTCCCCGCCTGGTTGAGTGTCCCTCCACTACCCCTGGGTGGTTGGAATGGATGCTCGTTCCTGATTCTTCACCACTAAACCATCCCAAATCGCAGGTGAACCTGCGGTGAGTCAATCCGTGATCCGTGATCCGTATCGACGCTCAACTTTGGAAAATGGTGTGCGGGTTGTCACCCACACGATTCCAGGTCTTCGATCATGCTCCATTGGAGCACTGCTTGACGTTGGGCCGCGGGACGAAGCATCTGGCATGGCTGGGCTTGCGCATCTGACTGAACACCTGATGTTCGAAGGGACCAGCAATCGCGATGGGCTTGCAATCGCACGCCTTGTCGATTCTCTCGGTGGTCAAGCGGGTGGGTTCATCACGCGAGACTACACCTGCTTTGCGGCCACGGTGATTGACGAGTATGCACCGTATGTCATCGATCTGTTCGGGGACCTGCTGCTGAACTCGACCTTCCCCGAAGAATGTGTGATCGCCCAGATTGGAACTGTTGGCCGCGAACTCGCCATGATGGCCGACCAGCCCGACCGATTGGTGAATGATCGCCTGAAATCCCTGGTCTGGCCCGATCATCCTCTGGGTCGTCCTGTTGCCGGACTTCCGGACACGGTGAACCGACTTACCCGCGAAGATGTGATCTATTTCACGCATCGCACATATTTGCCAGATCGGGTGATCGTGGCTGCTGCTGGAGGTGTGGATCACGATGACTTCGTCGCTCAAGTCCGCGATGGCTTCTGGCGGATGATCGGCGAAGCAGGACCTCGGCAACCTCAGCGACCAGAGTATCGGGGTGGGATCGAAGTTATCACTCAACCAGTGAACCAGGCGTATTTCGCCCTCGCCATCCCCGCGCCGGCTTATGCCAGTCCCGACCGGTATGGCTGGCACTTGTTGACCACGATCCTTGGTGGAGGGATCAGTTCTCGGTTGTTCCGAGAAGTCCGCGAGACCCGCGGACTGGCCTTCCAGATTTCGGCTGAGTATCAGGCATACTCCGATGTGGGTTTGCTTGTGATTGAAGGCGCGACCGCACCGGAAGATCTCGAAGAGGTTGTCTCACTGGCCTGGGCCGCGTTGTGCGAACTTGCCAGTGGCGTGAACCCAATAACCGCCGAGGAACTTTGGCGAGCCAAGATGCAATTGAGGGGCCAGCACCTACTTGGTGATCAAGATGCATCAACGCTGTTTAGCCGACTCGTGACGCAAGAGCTGTATTTCGGTCGGGCTATCCCAACAGACGTTATCCAGATTGAGATCGAAGCTGTGGATGTTGGCGTAATCGGCGCGTTGGCCGAAACGCTGACCGAAGCCGTGGGTTCGCCAGCGTTGGTCGTGGTTGCCCCAGAAACCGCCGACCTTACCCGAGTACGACTTCAAGAACTCTTGATACCGATCTCACGCCCGATCTACGTCAAACCATCCTTCCTCACTCAGGTTTGACGAATCCCAGGAGACAGGAGACAGCTGATGCCACTCGACCCCCGGATGAAGAAAAACTGGATCGATCTTCAGAAGAAATCTGAGGTCCCGGTCAATGCAATCGGCGTCAAGATCGATCCGAAGGATCAGGCGACCTTGAGGGTGTGGAAGCAGGAAGGCATCGATCAGTTTGTGAAGAAATGATTCCAGAGAAAGAAATTGTGCAAAGTGTCCCCAACGGCACGCTGCTCGCTTAGCAGACATCCATCCGAAATCGACAAGTTGTGTTGTGGCAGGATCGTTGAATGGGAGGAACGATGACTAACCCGAATGTGATTGACTTACTTCGGGAAGCCACGATCGCTGTACGCGCCAAGGATAAGTCACGAACTCGCGTGCTTCTCCTTGAGGCCACGAAGCTTGATCCCCGCAATGAGACGGCATGGCAGTGGTTGGCAGGGGTTGCGGATTCGCCCACGGAGGCGCTCCACGCTCTCGAGTCAATTCTTGCCTTAAATCCGAGCAACGAGAAGGCAAAGGCAGCGATTGGGGCAGTTCGCCTTCAAGCGGGTATTGCCGCAGCCAAAGCGAAGGATCCAGCAACAGCTCGCCGACTGCTCCGCGCCGTGATCGCTGAAGACCCACGAATTGAATCTGCATGGGTTTGGCTAGCGAGTGTGGCAGACTCCCCGGCAGAGGCGCTCTCGCACCTCGGCAGAGCACTCGAGATTAATCCCGAGAGCGCTCCGGCAAAACGAGGTGTGCTCTTTTATCGGGCAAAGGTCGAAGCAGCACAGCTTGCAGAACAGGCACGAGGGAGTTCACAGGCTAACACTCCGACTCTCAACGCGGCAAAAGCTGATACGAAAGTTGTGCCGAGAGCAAAGCGGCCAGGCACAGAAGGACCAAGGCCCACTCGGGGCACCGTCCTTGTTGTTGACGATAGTCGAACGATTCGAAAATTGGTCTCAATGACGATGGCCGGTGCGGGTTTCCAGGTCGTTGAGGCGGAAGATGGCTCGAGCGCCCTCGATCGCATTCGACAAATTGGCGTTCCTCAATTGATTCTGCTCGATGTTGCGATGCCGGGAATGGATGGATACGAGCTTTGTCGGCTCGTCCGAAGGAATCCCGACACACAGAAAGTTCCGATCATCATGCTCACGGGAAAGGATGGATTCTTCGACAAGATTCGCGGTCGGCTCGCCGGGACGAATGTGTATCTCTCGAAACCGCTTCAGCCTGAAGCACTCTTGCTCGCAGTCAACAAACACTGCCCTGTCGATCCCGCGTGAGTTGACCCTCCCCTAACCCCGACCGAGTCGACAAATGACAGCTGTTCTGAAACTTCACCGGGACGCCACCGAAGAACGCCCCACTTCGGATCGACCCAAACCGCCCCCGCCGGCACCATCAATGTCCGCACCCGAGTGGACCACCAAGCTCGTGACTCTCCTTTCGCAACTGGAGAATCGCCGTGGGCGTATGCCCGGGCGAGTGCGCGGGAATGAGACAGCCATCCTCGATGCAATCGAAGGAATGATCGCCGATTGCGAGGCTGTCGCGGCAGAGGCAACATTCTCAGATGCATTGAACGGGGAACAAGCCGAAGCTCTTGCGAAAGCAGGCGCGTTCTTGATGGCAACTCACGATTCACGACAGGCTACGCCAACTGGCGTGTTTCGCTCTCTCTGGAAAGTAATCACAACCAAAGACGATAGTATCGCACCGCAAATTCGGGCGTGCTTACTTGCTGGGTTTGAAGCTCTATCAGCGTATTTTGCACTCTTCACAAGAGCATTCCCTTCCTCGGCCACTTCGAGGAATTGGGTAGAAGCCGCGAGTGCTTTCCTGGGTGAGTTCAACACACAGATCCGCGAGTTCCCCGAATGATGGTGTCGGATCATGCCCGGATGAGAATCGATGTACAGGAGGCGTGGAGATGGCCCAAACAATCCTCGTGGTGGACGACAGCCCCACTGAGCTGAAACTCGTTAGCACTGCGCTTACCGGGCGTGGCTACCGCGTCATCACTGCCGTGGACGGAGAAGAAGCGCTGACCAAAGCGATGGCCGAGCATCCTGATCTGATCCTTCTCGATGTCGTGCTGCCACGGAAGAACGGATTTCAAGTATGTCGGCAACTGAAGACCGCACCGGGTACTCAAGGGATCAAGATCGTTTTGCTCACGAGCAAGTCGCAAGATAGCGATCGCTTCTGGGGGCTCAAGCAAGGAGCCGATGGCTACATGACCAAACCATTTGCTGAGGCGGAGTTGTTCTCTGTACTTGGCGGCTTGTTGTAACTCAAACTAACGGAGATTGCCTCGGCATATGCCACCCACCAATCCTGCTGACGATTCGGCCGGGATGCCCGAATGGATGGGAGAGGACGAAACTCCTGAAGGTCTGGATCTCAGCGGGATGCTTGTGCCCGTAGAACCAGCCCCACCGACTTCAATTCCAGTCCCTGCCGTGGAGTTGCCAACCCCAGTCCCTAGCCCAAAGCGGCGAACGGCTGTGCCCCTTGGCGAACCATTTGTCTATGGTGCCGTCGTCGTCCTCGGCTCGAAGGTCCCGAGTTGCGAGGTGATTGTCGAGCACGAAATTCCTCCCAACCTCAAGGTTCTCGCGAGTAGCCCAGTCCCGTACGCGAAACGGGGTCGCACCCTGATCTGGAAGTTCGAGCGTGCTGACGTTGGAGCCAAGTTCCCGATCCGCATCAAGGCTGCGGCGATCAATGGCGCAGATTGGGGTGACCACGGCCAAGCGACATTCCGAACCAGTTACGTGACACGATCAAGCGTTGCGGTGGCAGTTGTGCGACCTGCCGTGAATGTCCAGTTGATAGGCCCGAACGGTGTCGAACTCGGAGCCAGCACGGGAATCACACTGAAGATACGCAACACCGGAACTTGCCCACTTCGTGATATCGCTATTCGGATCGCCGCCACGGGTGGGCTAACGCTTCTGACTGACGATGCCATCAGCTTTCCAGGAATTCCAGCACTCGGCGAGGCAACAGCGACCTTGCGAGTCGCCGCGCGGACAGCAGGTCCGGGGAGTCTTCGCGCGGATGTAACGGCTATTCCGCGGACTGCACACAGCGCCGAGATGCAATGCCTCGTCACGACCCCAAAACTTGACGTATCATTCGCAGGTCCTCACCGCTGGCAAGTGAATCGAGATCACTCGTTGCGAGTCGTGCTGCGGAACAGCGGTACGGCAATCTCACGCATGGTGGGAATGCGAGTTGCGATCCCCGCCGGATGGATTGTGAGCCCCGTGCCCGAAGGGTTCGATGCGGTGAATCGTGTTGTGTTCGTTCAGTGGGATCGACTCGAACCCGATGCATCGACCGAGTTGCCACTGACGATTCGACCCACGCTTCCGGGGACAGGTTGCTTTCGGTCTGTCGTTGAGGACACGACTGGACAGTGCGAAGCCGAGTTGCATGCGAATGCCGAACTTGATCCAGCCGATAGCCACAGCATCCTTGAACGATTCGTGCGGGAGGTCGAGTTTGGTTCCGAGAATCGGGGAGTGAAACTTCCCGCGTCTCCCCGAGCGGTAGTTCATACCAGTCGCGAACATCCACACGTGATCTTTGCTGTGGCCGATACGGAGTATGCGTTTCCACTCGGATCGGTTCGTGAAATCGGTCGGCCGCCAGTTTCGACCCCGCTCCCAGGCTCACCAGACTGGCTGGTTGGAGTCGCGAACATTCGCGGGGGGATCGTTTCGATGGTGGACATGCGGGCGTTTCTCGATGAGAAGCCCGGGCCGATCAGCCAGGATCGCCGACTGATGGTTGTGTCCGCTACGGGAGCGGAAATGTCGGCAGGAATCCTCGTGGATCGAGTCCGAGGAATCTTGTCGATCCCACCCGATCAGGTTCGCGAGCCGGCGGCGCCGATCGCGGCGCGCTGTTCACCATACATGGCTGGGATCGCTGCACTGGATCGGCGATCGGTGATCGTACTCGTACCCGATCGCCTCTTGCTCGCACCCGAGTTTCTCCCATTCGGGGCCACCTGATTCCACGCGGTAGGATTACTCGGAAGCAGACTTGGCTCGCCAAGACTCCTGCAATTTGAACTAGTACGCCCCATGAGGGGATATGCGGTTATCACCTTTGGAGCTTTTGCAATGAGACTGGTCGAACGATTTACGCTGATGAAAATGTGGCAGAAGCTGGTGGTCATCGCGCTTGCGCTTGGTGTCCCTGCAGTTGCCCTAGCCGCGTTATACATCAGCGCGCTCAGCTACGATGGCGGCTTCCTCAAAGCCGAATTGAACGGACTCGAGCACATCGACCCTTTGAACAAACTTAATGATCAGATCACCGCCCACCGAACGATGGTAGATGCCTCAATCCGCGGCGATGAAGCGGAGAAGGCGTATTTCAAGCCGCGCATCGCGGAGAGCAGGACTCGAATCGATGAGGCGATGAAGGCTGAAGACACGGCCGATGCGAAGAGCGGCGCGATCTTTGGCACCTCCGAACTCTGGAAGCAGGCAAAGGCCGAGTGGGCCACGCTCGCGGAACGTTCGACGGAAATGAAGGCGGAGGAATCAGTCGAACGTCATTCAAAGCTTCTCGCCGAGTTGGCAACGCTGCAGCTTGCGGTGAGTGAGAAGTCGAACCTGATTCTCGATCCGATCCTGGTCACGTACTACCTGCAAGACAACCTGACGTTGCGAACCACCTCCCTGATCGAGTTCGTGGGGAAGGCTCGGGCTGCAGCTTATGAGATTGCTGTCAAGAAGGAGATCACGCCGCAGGATCGGTACAAACTCTCTCAGTTACTCGGCCAGATCGCCGCAGCACGGGCGAACTATGACAGTAACGTCACCATCCTCAAGGATCGAGATCTCGCCGCTTACAACAAGCTCGCTCCAAAGTTCGCCGAAGCCACGACTGCTGGGGATGCCTTCACCACGTTGATCCAGTCCAAATTCGTGGAAGCACCCGGTGAAGACAAGGCTCAACTCGGCGAGTCTCCAGCTGATGTGTGGGAAAAAGGTACTGCTGCTCTGGCTGCCTATCAGAAGGTGAACGATGAAGACCTCCCTGTCCTGCGTGGGATGCTGACAGCACGTTACGATGTCTCGTCTACGCGGCTATATGGTGCCGCAGTCTTCATCGTGATCGTGTTGCTCCTTGCTGGGGCGCTCGTCTATGGCATCGCCAGCGGGATCACTCAGCAACTGAGCGAAGTGAAAAGTGTGCTTGCCGAGATCGGTATGGGGAACGTCACGGCTCGTGCTGTCGTCACCTCCAAGGATGAACTCGGTGAAGTGGCGTTCACGCTGAACGCGATGCTCGATAACACTCTGAGCCTGATGCAGTCGCAGGAAGAACGCGACCAGATTCAGACGTCGATCCAGCGACTTCTTGAGGAAGTTGCTGGCGTTGCCGAGGGCGATCTCACCAAGGAAGCAGAAGTCACCGCTGATGTGACCGGGGCCATCGCCGACTCGTTCAACTACATGCTCGATCAGCTTCGCGGAGTTATTGGGAGCGTGCAGAAAGCGTCAGTCGAAGTGACCGGCTCCGCCGGTGACATCTATACCTCGACGCAACAACTCGCTGGTGGTGCCGAGCTACAAGCCGTCAAAATTGCGACCACATCGAGAGCGGTCGAAGCAATGTCGCACTCGATTCAGCAGGTGTCCGAGAACGCGATGCAGTCAGCGACAGTCGCCCGGCAAGCTCTCCAGAATGCTCGACAGGGTAACGTGTCCGTGAAGAACACGATCACCGGCATGGACCGGATTCGCGACCAGGTGCAAGAAACCGCCAAGCGCATCAAGCGACTCGGCGAATCGAGCCAGGAGATCGGTCAGATCATCCAGCTCATCGACGATATTGCGGATCGAACCAGCATTCTCGCGTTGAATGCCTCGATCCAGGCTGCGATGGCAGGCGAAGCCGGCCGCGGGTTCGCTGTGGTCGCGGAAGAAGTTGAGCGACTAGCTGACCGGTCAACTGAAGCCACGAAGAAAATTGCGACCCTGGTGAAGTCCATTCAGAGTGAAACAAACGAAGCGGTTGGTGCGATGGAGAAGGGGATTCAGGAAGTCGTCGAGGGGTCGAAGCTCGCCGGGCAAGCCGGACAGGCTCTCGACGATATCGAAGGAGTTTCGAACAAGCTGGCCGAACTGATCCAACAGATTTCACTCGCGGCGACACAGCAAGCCCGTGCATCGGAGGGCGTCACCGAAGCGATGGTTGAGATTTCGGGCATCACCCAGGATACGGCGACCGGAACCAAGCGTGCGGCCGACGCTGTGCAGGACCTGGCGAGCCTTGCTCAAGAGCTTCACGAGTCGGTCGCAACCTTCAAGTTGCCTGGAGGAGTACCGAATGCTGCGGTCCCGAAAATGACATTGAATGGGCACGACGCCAAGCTCAAGCGCATGGGGCACGCTAACGGCAAGGCTCCAACAACTGTCGGCGGCGGCCGGTTCGTTCCTGTTACTTGAGCAGTCCTGAACTCTTGCCTGGCATGCCGAATCATTTGTCTTGATGCAGAATTTCCGGAGCGGTCGAGATGTCATTGCCGAACGACGACGAGATCCGCGAGGGTGCAGCTGCACTCGACAACAGGGTGCAACCTTCGACCGAACTGGAAGGGTCATCTGTTCAGCCGTCCTTGGAGCCTTCCCCAGAAGAACCAATGTTCCCTGAGCCAATGTTCGAAGCTGAGTTGGTCGGCTCACCAGAAGTTGAATCTCCGGAGCTTTGGTCCAATCAGACGCCCGAACGCGACGAGATCGAGTCTACCTCGATGCCAATCGAGATCGGCATCGACGATACTCCCGCGCTCTGGGAATCGCTCGCCGAAGCCCCGGCTGAATCAGCCTCGTTCGTAACAGCACTGCCTACTCCCGAGGCTGTCGAAGAATCGTTTTCGGCGATCTCGCCCGAGATTCTCGAAGTGTTCACGTCTGAAGCTGAAGAACACATCACCGTGCTTGGCCGCACGCTGCCGTTGTTTCAACAGCAACCCTCGAACAAAGAATACTTGCAGGAGATTCGCCGCGCCGCGCACACATTGAAGGGCGCAGCGGCATCCGTGGGGTTCACCCAGATCGCCACGCTATCTCATCGCGCTGAAGACTTACTCGATGTCCTTTACGAATGCGACCGGGCAGCGACGGCATCTGAAATTGAACTGTTATTTGCCGCACACGACGCCCTCGAAGATCTCGCGGCAGGTCGCGCCGACGAAGTAATCGTCCTGCGGCTATCACCGTTGTTCGCGGCTGCTGTCGAAGCAGCCAGAGCGTCAGGAGGGTCCGCGCCGTCTCTCTCCGAAGATGAGTCACGGTCAGGGCCAGCGACCGAGAGTGAACACGAGCACGTGGCAATGGCCGCTGATGCTGCTGCGGTTCGTGCGGCTGGCGAAGCTCTGCGAGTGCCCATCGCCCGCATCGATGAAGTGGTCAATCTAGTTGGCGAACTGGTTATCAGCAGATCAGGTTTTGAGCAGCAACTCGATACGCTCACTCGGTTGTTCCAGGAGTTGCAACTGAGTGCTGAGCGACTTCGCCGTGCCACCGGGAAGCTCGAAACGCAATACGAAGCTCGTGCCCTCGGGAGTAACCGTCTGGCAAGCCGCATCGGTTCGCAAACCACTACCTACGGCTTCGATGGTCTGGAATTTGATCGATACACCGACTTTCACCTGATGATCCGGGAGCTCTCCGAAACCTCGACCGACATCATCACCGTTTCGCAAGAACTCTCCGGACTGACCGGTGAGTTCGACGGCTATCTCGTACGTCAATCTCGGCTCACGGGCGAGATGCAAGACAAGCTGATGCGGGTTCGGATGGTGCCACTTGCACACCTTTCGAGTCGATTGCACCGTACCGTTCGCCACACTGCAAACGGTCTCGGGAAGCAGGTTCGGCTCGTGTTGGAAGGCGAGAATACCGACCTCGACAAGACGGTGCTGGAGCAGATGGGCGAACCTCTCCTTCACCTGCTTCGCAACGCAATCGACCACGGGATCGAAGATGCCGAGACCCGAGTGACTGCCGGCAAACCTGCGGTCGGCACGATCCGTGTCCAGGCCTACCCTGAAAGCACACAGATCGTGATTCGTGTGATGGATGATGGTCGCGGGATCGACACCGAAGCGATCCGCGCTGCTGCTGTGACACGCGGATTTCTGACTCCAGACGCTGCTGCAATCGCCACGAGCGATGAACTGAATTCCCTGCTGTTCCAGACCGGGTTCAGCACCGCCAGTCGTGTGAGCGAGATCTCTGGTCGAGGCGTTGGTTTGGACATCGTGAAGGTGATGGTCGAGCGGCTGAAGGGGACCGTTTCGCTGAAGTCCACTCCAGGTGAAGGGACGACCTTCACGGTGCGGCTACCGCTCACGCTCGCGGTCATCCGGTCGCTGATGGTGGTTGCTGAGGGGCAGACATTTGCGTTGCCACTCGGTTCGGTCACACAGATCCTTCGGCTCGATCACGAGCTGTGTGGCAAGATCGGGGGTCAGGACGTTGTGCAACTGAGTGGAGAAACTCTTCCGATGTTCAAGCTCGCCAAGCGGCTTGGACTTCGGGGGGTAGAGGAGGCAATTCCGCGACCACCTGCGATTGTGTTGAACGTCGCGGACAAGCGATACGTTGTCGTTGTTGACCGAATTGCAGGCGGTCGCGAAGTGGTCGTGAAGTCGCTGGGCACGCATGTCCGGCACGCTCCGGGCATTGCTGGCGCCACGCTGATGGGCGATGGTTCGGTCGTCTTGATCCTCGACCCGATCGAGTTGTGTACTCCCGCACGTGCTTCCCGCTCGAGCTACCTGGCGACCACTCTCGGTTCACGGGCGTTGGCGGCGAGAGCCGCCCTGACCGAGCAACTTTTGGTACTCGTCGTGGACGATTCCCCGAGTGTTCGTCGCTTCGTGTCGAGCCAGTTGCGGGACGCGGGGTTGAGCATCCTCACGGCGAAAGACGGGCTTGATGCCCTGGATGTGTTACACCACGCCGAGCGATTGCCGGATGTGATTTTGCTCGATGTGGAAATGCCGCGAATGGATGGCTACGAACTCCTCTCGACGATTCGGGCAAACCCGGTTCATCAGCATATCCCTGTTGTCATGCTGACATCACGCGCTGGGGACAAGCACCGTCGGAAGGCGATGGAGTTAGGGGCGACAGCCTATCTCGTGAAGCCGTATCAGCCCGCCGAATTGCTCCAGGTTCTCCGAGATGCAACAACTGCGATGTCTTCGGCCCCGCGTCAGTAGGTATCGATCTGCTAGCGCCACAACTGCATGAGTGATAGCTGATCACGTTCCCCTTTAGGATGGAGAATGCATGGGTTCCGTTGCAACAGCCAAGCAGACTCGGGGATCGCGGTGCCGGGTGCGAGACTTCTCGATCGCACTCGATCTCACCGCGATTCGTGGCGTCGAGCGAGCCGATCAGATAGTGCCGATCGCTGAGGAATGGCCGCAGGTCGGATCATTGCCGACCCACTCGAGCGACGTTCCCGTGTTCTGCCTCGCGGGATTACTAGGTCTCCCCGAAGCGAGTTTACAACCCGGTTCTCAACTGCTCTTGACAGAGACTTCTGCCGGGCCTGTTGGCTTGTTAGTCGATCAGACATCCCAGGGGTCGGCCATTTCGCAGGAGAGCTTCGTTCGAGTCCCGGATCTCCTTCAATCACCACACTTCGCGGCGATTGTGCGGATGGGTTCCTCGCTGCTCCCATGGCTCGATCCCGTCTCGCTTTTTACGGGGCAATCAACGATCGAATTGCCTGCCGCCCCACCCTGGCATCATCGATCCTCCGCCGGATCACAGCAACGTCTGATGGTGATCTCTCTCCCTGACGCGTTACCCGGGGAGCGTGAGTGGAGCATCGGGTTGCCAGCAGCGGTTGTCGCGGAAGTCATCGACCCAGAAGTCTTGCGAGTGCCTGGAACGCTCAGCTTCGTTGCGGGACTCATGGCCTGGCGCGATCGAATCATTGCTGTCCTCGATCTGTGCCAGTGGCTTGGGCTTCCATCGCGGGGTGTCGAGCGATCTCTCGTTGCTGTGCTCGCTTCGCCTGGCGCGAGTGAGCCAGTTGGATTGCTCATCCCTCGCGGGGTGCGGTTGCTGAAATTGCCCATTCCGAACCTGAGGTCGGAACGAGTGTTCCCCGGCGACTCAGAGCGCATCGTTGCGTCTGTCGAGGCTGAGGAGCAAACAATCGCACTGCTCGATCTGGTACGACTGACTCGCGCAGAGACGACATCACTCACAACGTCCGTTACTGATCCGGTGTAGTTCTGAGCGCATCGATCAAGCTGCTGCGCAGAACGTACTGATCTTCACGCCCACCACCGATGAGGTGCCACCAGATGACGCCAGAAGTCCAGGTCTTGCTTAACACGATTTGGGTGGTCACTGCGGCCATCCTGGTCTTCTTCATGCAAGCAGGGTTCGCCCTCGTTGAGAGCGGGATGGTGCGTGCGAAGAACGCCATCAACGTCATCATGAAAAATTACTGCGATCTCTGCGTGGGTGCGCTGGGGTTCTGGGCCGTCGGTTACGGACTTATGTTTGGACTGAGTTCCTCTGGGTGGTTCGGGACATCGAAGTTCGCAATGAATTCTGGCGAACCGTTCGAGTACTCACTACTGCTGTTCCAAATGATGTTCGCGGCGACGGCAGCAACAATCGTTAGCGGCGCGCTCGCAGAACGGATTCGATTCAACGCCTATCTCGTCGGGTCGTTCATGATCACCACAGTGATTTACCCGATCTATGGTTCATGGGTGTGGAACGATAACGGCTGGCTGAAGCAACTGGGGTTCATCGATTTCGCAGGGTCCACGGTGGTTCACACCGTTGGAGCCTGTTGTGCCCTCGCGGGGTTGGCAGCTCTCGGGCCGCGAACCGGACGATACGCGAAGGACGGAACCCCACGACCGATTCCCGGGCACAACCTGCCTTTCGTCGCTCTCGGGGGCTTCATCCTTTGGCTCGGCTGGTTCGGCTTCAATGCAGGCAGCACGACCGCAGCAGATCTGAGCATCGGGAAGATTGCACTGAACACCCACCTGGCTGGATCAGCTGCGGTCGTCGGGGTCATCGTGCTGTGCAGTTTGTTAGGCAGGCCAATGTTGCTCACGACGGTTGTGAATGCGAGTCTTGCAGGGCTGGTGGCGATCACTGCAGGGTGTGCGTTCGTCACTCCCGGGTCGGCCATTATCATCGGATTGCTTGCTGCTCCCGTGATGCTCCTTGGTGAAGCGTTCCTGGAGGCATTCAAGCTTGATGACGCTGTCGGTGCGATTCCGGTTCACGGATTCTGTGGTGTGTGGGGAACGCTTGCTGTTGGCATCTTCAAGGAAAGCGGGGCGGATGTCCGGCAGATGTGTATTCAGTTGCTCGGCTCAGCGACGGCGTTCTTCTTTGTCTTTCCGATTGCATACGTCATGTATCGAGCGATCGGGAGTTTCATGCAGTTGCGAGTTGGGAGCGTGGACGAGCAACGTGGTGTTCGGCGACGATTAGGACTCCGCTTTAGCGACAATTAGAATTCCCTACTGAACCGCTGCCGTATCGGGGGTGGCATCTTTCGGAGTCCGCGACGA
>Ga0335397_10008213_pt1 | contig 13167 bp, 11 predicted proteins | sample MAT04_FD_205740 | JGI IMG/M metagenome (GOLD analysis project Ga0335397, IMG submission 205740) | Freshwater microbial communities from Lake Fryxell liftoff mats and glacier meltwater in Antarctica - MAT-04 (spades assembly) (version 2) ...
TGCTGATCCGCCAAGGCGGTGCTGAAGCCATCCATTCCGTTCCGCCGCCCGTTATCGTCGTTTAATCAGGAGCCCATCTTATGTCGCCACTGCGTTTGCTTTGCACCTTGCCGGTGATTCTGTTTTGCACTTGGTCGTCCGCTCAGCAGCCGCCTGCGGCAACCGCCGCCGCTTCGACCGCCACGACGGCCAACACGCAGGCGGCAGACGTCGCTGCGATCCGCGCCATCAGCGGCAAATGGCAAGAGCTTTATGCAGCGGGCCGCTACAGTGAAATACCAGAGCTCTACACGCAGGACACCATAGTCCTGCCGCGCGGGCGGCCGCGAATCGAAGGCCGCGAGCAAATGCGCAAAGCTATCGGCGGGCTGGCCGCTGGGCGCCGCGTCAGCATCGATCTGACCGAGCGCGAAATTTTTGTCACCGGCAATCACGGCTGGGTGGTCAGCGATTTCAAGGTGACATACACCACACCAGGCAGTGCGACGCTACCGGTATCCGAGTTGGGTCGTGGGTTAGTGATTTTCCGCCGCGATAACGACGGCCAGTGGCGAATTCATCGCGACATGGACTCTCCCGCACCAATGGCCTCCCCGGTGGTCGTCGCCAGCGCGGTCTCGTCACAGCCTGTGCCACCAATGTGGAATCCGGCGTCACGCACGGAAGTGATCGCCTGCGATCGACTGGCCGCGAGCCGCTACGATCGCACGCGCTTGGCACCACCGGTAGCGCGAGCCGCCATCGATGTGCCCGCCGCCATCGCACAATGCGAAGCAGATCTGAAGCGCTTCCCCGGTGACCCACGCATCACCTTCCACTTGGGCCGTTTGTACGGCTACACGGGCGACAGGCAGAAGACGCTTGAAGCGCGCAAAGCGTCAGCCGCGGCCGGCAACCACAACGTGATTTTTCTGCTCGGCTATCTTGACTGGATTGTTGCGAAGGACGACGCGTCGCGCTGCGCAGCGGCCGACCAGATGAAGCTTGGCGCCGACCGCGGCAATTATTCGGGACAGGTCATCTATGCATCCTTCTTCAACGAGGGTCGTTTCGCACCCTGCCCCAACCGCGCGTCGAAGACAGAAGTTGAGGCTTACCTTAAAGGAGCCACACCTGCGGTGGATGGCTTCTTCGAAACGCGCCTAGTCGATCATCTGACCTTGGAACTGAAAGGCGCGAAATGATCCGTCAACAACTTAACGTCATTGGCTCCTCGCTCGGGATAGCGCTTGCAAGTTTCGCCGTCGCCATCACCCCCGCCACGGCAGCGACAAAAAACGCCATCGCACCACCCGCCACCACGGCACCTGCGCCCGTGATGCAGGCAACGCCTGCCGTCAGCGACACCGCGCGCGCCGCCACCATCTCGCGAATGCAAGGCGTCTGGAAAGGTAACTTTCGTCGCTACGACGCCGCGGGAATGCTTACAGAGACGCTTCCCTCAGAGATCCACGTTCGATTTTCAACCGATGGCAAGTCGACGTATCAACAGACGAATATGCTTACGTTGGCCAACGGCACGGTACAAAAAATTGAATCGACCGGTGTGTGGGACGGCCGCATCTTGCGCTTCTCAAACGCGCGAATTGACGGATGGTTTGCCGAAGTCGAGGCCGACCCCACCGGGCTAAACAGCGTTTTGTATGTCGCTAATAAAGACGGTTCGGGCATCACCATGTCGGAGATCATCACCGTCGCGGCCGACGGCAACAGCCGCATTCGTTCGGCGCAGTTCAGCAGCGGCGGCAAACTGCTGCGCCGGACGCTGATCGAGGAAACGCGCACGAGTCGCGACCCCAATACCAAATAAGGCCAAGCTACGAGGCTGGCGCCTCTAAACCACCCCTGCTCCAAGAGTGGATTCGCCGTGCTGGCACAAACCAGCACGGCGTTTTTCTTGGTCGTGCACTTGGTGCCCGCGTATTCGATTGACTTGATGTGCGGTCCTGCCGGACGCACGTGTTGGCATGAATAGAAAAGCCAACCGACATATATGAAAACGTCACATAAACCTACTTCAAGCAAATTTACGCCGGCAATGCGTCGCTCCCTCGGCGCTGCACAGCTCGCGATGACGGTGCCAATGATCTTCATCGCGCCATAAATCGCTATGGGCTCCGATAATCCAACGATTGTCTCGACATCTGAACTCGCTGCTGCTGTTCCTACTTCTCCTCATAGCAATTGCGAGCGCTTGATCACGGAAAGATACGGCGCTCTTCGCTCAGCGTTCTTTGGTACAACACGCCGTCGCGAAATCAGCGCCACGTGCGACTGCGTTGATTGTTTTCCTTGTTAATGACGATCAACTCGTGGAGGTACGCGCCAGGCGTATCGTGCCGCTGCCAAGTGAGAACAGTGGAGAGCTCGTCAACCGCCCAAGCGGTGCCGCAAATTAACGCGTTGTCTCAGTGCAGAATGCCGTCCCGCCAAACAGCTGGATACTCTCCCCGTACTTAACGGCCGTCGGGCCACCAAAAGTGATTCTTCTGGGTGTGATGGTGCGGCCCCCACTCGGGGAAACGCACTTCTATACGCGACTGATGAAAGACAAGCGTCTTTCCCTCGCGATCGATCAAGTGGTAACTACCCTTCCACATCCCATCGTGGCGGGTGAGGGAGCGCATCACATTCAGAATGGGATTTACATAACTTCGGTGGAGAGACTTGGCGCGGTAGCGTTTCCACAACTGCTGTGGAAAACTGAAGTGGATGACACGCTCGGACCGGCAACAGCCGTTGCAAAAAAGCAACGAAGCCCCCGCATTCGGACGTCTGGTGTCGCAATATCTTGACACAACAGCGGCAACACCACCGGGGTCGAAGCATTCCGTTTGGCGCGCGAGAATAGCTGGAACAGCACTGACTGGAAACTCGGACTGGGTGCGCAAGTCAGCAAGGACGTTCTGGCGTATGCGTCAGCGTCAACCGGCTTCAAGAGCGGTGGATTTAACGGTCGCGCATCGTCACTCGCCACCTTCACAACGCTCAGGCCTGAAACCGTGCGGGCGTATGAGTTTGGCCTGAAGACAACGCTCGCCGATGGCAAGCTACGTTTCAATATCAACTACTTCTACAATGACTACAAGGATCTGCAACTGACGGCGTTCGACACCAACGGCTTGGCGGTTTTGACCAATGCGGCAAGCGCACTGATCAAGGGGGTTGAAATGGAGATGGTTGCGCAACTCAGCGCCAACTGGCAGATCAACGCCAATCTGGGTACGCTCGACGGCAAGTATCAGGATTTCAGTGCGGCTAACGCTGCAACGTTCGCTGGTAAGGCACTCAAACAGGCGCCGAAGCAACAATGGGGCATAGGCACAAATTACCGCATCAAGTTGGACGGTGGCAATATCGTACTAAACGCTAGCGCAAAGCACGTCGGCGAGCATTTCCAGAATCTAGCCGTCAGCGAACTCATCAAGACCCAAGCCTACACGATTGCAGATGCCAGACTCGGTTACGACGTAAAGGGCGGTAAATGGTCGGTGGCGTTGTGGGGTAAAAACATCACTAACAAGCTCTATTACACAGGCGGCTTCGACATTGGCGGGATCGGTATCGGCAATGCCTACATCAACGTGCCGCGCACTTTCGGTATTGATTTTCGCTATCGCTTCAATTAATTTTCACCCGACCATCAGACGCCTCAAAACCACCACGTATTTGTAACTTCGAAGAGTGGATTCGCCGTGCTGGCTTTGCCAACACGGCGTTTTTATTTGGTATCCGGAATATGCCGTGGGGTTCGTAAAAATGCCGTCTTGATGACGTGTCCGTCTGTCGGAATTTACAGCGGGTTGAGTGGCTGATTCGGAGAAGCTCGGATGACCGTAGTCGGCCCAAAGCGGACACTCAACGCGGTCTCGCATCTATTCGCGAAGGTGCGGCGCATTTCGGCGAAACCTGCGAATTAAAAAGACGGCGAATACCGAAATGACCGCGCCTGGTAACCCACCTAGGATTACGGCAACCCCGGCCCACGCTGAATACTCCGATGCATCTCCGCCTAGCCAAACAGGCGTCCAATAAATTGCGCCGGCTGCGAGGAGTGGCATCGAAGCGGCGAGCAGCCATCGCAGCCAGTTAATCGATACCTTCGCCCATACGAAGGCAAAAAGGAACGAAGCCACCGCTACCATCAGCGTGAACCAAAAAACGTCCATCTAACGTTGCTCCAGAAAGACTCTATTCATCTGCGCAAGGCACCGCCGACAATTTGCCACGGTCAAATCAAAGGTGCGTAGTTTGAATGTCCGCTTTAGGGAAATCAATCCGTCCGCTCCTGGCCGGTTGAAGCCGTTCACCGCTACACCCCTCACGCAAAACCCCAACTCAACAGACAGCATGTTCTGGGTGACAGCAAACCGCTGGACAGCGGTCTTTTGTCGAGATCTGACACGCAAACCGAATTGGGCTCGGCCTACGGATCGCACAGATTATTCGTCTTGTCGATGCTCGGAGATTAATCAGCACTTCCCGTTTAAGTCTGTTCGCTTTGGAACATAGAAAGCATCTGAGTGGTATGCTCGGTGCTATTGAAAATACCCTCTGTCTTGCTGTTCAATTGCTGTAACAAGGTGACAACTTATGGTCAGTTTTGTCGTTGCGGAACCTGTGGGTCAGCATGAGGCCCCATCTCCGTCTGTCGAGCCGTCTTCGATTCTGGCGCGGCTGCGCCTTGAAACGCGAAGCGAGCACGATGCGGTCGAGCGGGTCCTTGATGTAATGGGGGTCTCGCTGACGCTAGAGGGCTACCGCCACCGGCTCGAACAGTTCTACGGCTTTTACGCTCCGCTAGAAAAGGCGCTGCAAGCACGTGAGTTGACCTTGTCGCCGGCCACGCACGCGGCGCTGGTTGCGCGCTTGAAAAAAACCGCCCTTCTGCGACAGGACTTGGAACATCTCGGTGCGAGGATACAAGCCCTGCCGCTCTGCCGCAATTTGCCGTCGACGCTCACCCAAGCCGAGGTACTGGGCTGTGTTTATGTGATGGAAGGCGCGACGCTGGGCGGGCGAATCATTACCCAGCATATCCGGGCTTCGCTGGGTATCACACCGACCACTGGCGGCAGTTTTTTTGATGGCTACGGCGACGCCACCGGAACGATGTGGCAGAGCATGCGGCACCTGCTCGTCAGCAGCTCGAGCGACATGCAAATCGAAGACACCATCGTGGCCAACGCGATTGCAACCTTTGCGTGCTTACGGGGTTGGTTTGAATCGGTCTAAAAATGGATACAAACCGGAGCCACATGCCATGTCTGAAAACCTGACCAAAGATCTGCAAGGCTCGATCGCGGCACCACCCGGGTGGCATACAGATCCGTCGCAGCCCTACAGCACCAAGCGACATGGCTTGACCATTACCAACTGCGACGCCGAACCGGTGCGCACGCCCGGTTGCATCCAGGCCCATGGGGCGTTGCTGGTGCTGCGTGCTTCTGATCTCTCGATCTTGCAGGCGAGCGAAAACACCCAGGCCATCTTGGGCCACGAGCCCCGCGAACTGCTCGGCCATAGCGTCGCGACCGTCGTCAATGAAGAAGGAGCAATCCGGCTGCGCAATATCTTGGCGACCGAGCCGACCGACCGTAACCCGATATACGCTTTCACGCTGCCGCCCAATGGGCAGGTTGCCGCGCTGGATGTGACGCTGCACACCATCGACGGCGCAGCAATGTTGGAATTCGAGGCTTCCGGACGAAGCCGGCCTGCCACCCGCCATAACCCCGACTACTACTCGTTCATCAAAAAATCGGTGGCTAGGCTGCAGACCGCCGAGACCATGCAGGAGTTTTGCCACGCGCTCGCCGAGGAAGTGCGTGTGCTGTCCGGAATGGACCGCGTCATGATTTACAAGTTTCACGCCGACCAGCATGGCGAGGTTTTTGCCGAAAGTCGCCGTGGCGATCTCGACCCGTGGCTGGGCTTGCATTACCCGGCGGAAGACATTCCGAAACCAGCGCGCGATATGTTCGCCAAAACCTGGATTCGACCGGTGCCTGACATCCGAGTTGAGCTGGCCGAGATGACACCGCTCGTTAATCCCGACACCGGCAAGCCGGTGGACATGACCTTTTGCGCGCTGCGAGGCGTGTCGGTCATGTACACCGAATACCTGCAAAACATGGGCGTGTCGGCTGGCTTGACGATGTCGCTGCGCCGGGACAGCGTGCTGTGGGGGCTGATTGCCTGCCACCATTACAGCGGCCCGCACTATGTACCCTACGAGTTGCGCGCAGCCTGCGAATTTTTGGCGCAGGTCGCTTCATTGCAGCACCGTGCGATCGAAGACCGCGAAAACGCAGCGTACCGCCTGCGGCTGGAAGAGGTCAACCAACAGCTTCTCAGCATCGCCGCGCAAGAAGGCGGGCTGGCTTCCATGACCGATGGCGAGCCCTCGCTGTTGGGTGCCATAGACGCGGGCGGCGCAGCGCTATTTCATCGTGACCGCTGGTGGCGGGTGGGCCAGACGCCGACTGAACTGCAACTCGAGGCCCTCGGGCTTTGGCTGGTTGCCCGGCTTGAAGCCGGGCCGGTGGTCAGCTCCGTCTATGCCACGCACGCGCTCGCGGTCGACTACCCTGCTGGCGCTTACTTTGCCGATGTCGCCAGCGGGGTGCTGGCGGTACCCCTGTCACGCAGCGGCCAAAACCTGATGATGTGGTTTCGGCCCGAGGTGCTAAAGACCGTGAATTGGGGCGGCAACCCGCACGACAAGCCGCAGGTCACCGGGCCCCACGGTGCGCGACTGACGCCCCGGCGCAGTTTCGAACTGTTCACCGAATCGGTTCATCTGCAGTCCGCGCCCTGGCTGCAAGTTGAAATTGACGCAGTGGCGCGTCTGCGGGCGCTGATCATGGAGCTGGTCATCGTCCGTGCGGAACGACTGGCCGGGCTGAATTCCGATTTAGCGCGCAGCAACGAAGAGTTGGATGCCTTTGCCTACGTGGCCAGCCATGACTTGAAAGAACCCTTGCGCGGCATTTATAAATACGCCCATCAGATGATGGAGGCCATGCCGGCCAATGAAGACGAAAAGCGCAGGCTTGACGGCCTGATGCGCCTGACTTTGCGGATGGACAGCCTGCTCGACTCACTGTTGCATTTTTCGCGCGTCGGCCGGGAAGATCTGACGCTGGAAAATGTTGATCTGAATGACGTGCTGGCCGATGCGATCGAGATGGTTGCTTCGCGCACCGACGATGGCCGCACGCAGATTGTCGCGCCGCGGGCGCTGCCTTGGGCCATGTGCGACCGCGTGCGGGTTCGCGAAGTGCTGGTCAATTTGCTTTCCAACGCAATCAAATACAACGACAAGGACGCCAAATGTGTTGACGTCGGCTATGTGGGCGCGCAGGAGGCACCACTTCGCAGCGCCTTCCCCGCTGAAGCCAACGGGCAGACCGTGTACTACGTCCGGGACAACGGCATCGGTATTGCGGCCCGCCATTTCGATCAGGTGTTCAAAATGTTCAAGCGCCTGCATGGCCGGGAGGACTTCGGTGGCGGCACTGGCGCGGGCTTGACAATTGTGCGCAAGTTGGTGGAGCGGCATCGCGGACAGGTCTGGCTTGAATCAGTCGCGGGAGAGGGAAGCACATTCTTCTTCACCTTGAGCGCAGCGGATGACAACTAGCACCCCGTCCACTTTCGCTGCGCCGATTGTGGTGGTGGAAGACTCCGACGAAGACTTCGATACGCTGCGTGAGGCTGCCGCTTCGGCCGGCGTGACCCGGGCAATTCTCCGTGCCGTTTCAGGCGGTGAATGCCTGGCGATGCTGCGCAACGAAGGCGATACGCCGCTGCCGATGCTGCCTGCGCTGATTTTGTTGGACCTCAATTCACATGGTGTCGATGGCCGGGAAGCCCTGGCGGCCATCAAGGCCGATGCTCGCCTGAAGGAAATTCCCGTGGTCGTGCTCACGACCTCGGCCGACCCCAAGGATGTGGCGTTTTGTCGTCAGGCGGGCGCCAACGCTTACCACGTCAAGCCAGTGCGCCACGACCAATATGAATTGCTGCTTCGCGCCGTCTTGCACTACTGGCTTGACAGCGTGCAGCTGCATGCCGCGGTGATGAAAGTCGATTGATGCTCAAAGAAGAAAAAGAGATATTGAAGCCCTGGTGCGTCGCCATCATTGACGATAGCCCCGACGACCGTGCCGAGATTCGCCGCTTGCTCCTCAATGGCTCGGATCGGCGCCTGAGCTTCATCGAGGTTGGAACGGCTGAAGCAGGCATCCAGGCGGTGCTGGGCGCGGCACGGCTGCCCGACTGCATCGTGCTCGACTACAACCTGCCGGACATGGATGCGCCCGAGGTGCTGGCTGCCCTGAAGGGGCCCGATGGCATCCAAGTGTGCCCGGTGGTGGTGGTCACCGGTGGCACCAACCGGGAACACGGCCGACGCGCACTGCGCGCTGGTGCACAAGAATACATTGGCAAAGACGTGACCAACCCCCATGCATTGAGCCGGGCGGTTGAAAACGCGTGTGAAATCTGGGCCTTGGCGCGCGAAATCCGCCAGCGCGAGGAAGCCTTGCAACTGGTGGCTGAACGCGAGCGACTCCGCAGCGCATTCCGCAACGCTACGCGCGGCCTGAAGGACGAGAGCGTGGTCAAGCGTGTGGCCTGTTGCTTACTGGGCGAGTACTTGAAGGTCAACAGGGTCATTTATGGCGAAGTCGCGCTGGGTGAAGGAACCATCGCGATCGGGAACAGCTACGTCAGCGATGTGCAGCAAATCGAGGGCCGCTACAACCTGAACGACTATGGCCCGAAGCTGCTGGCCACGTTGACCTCGGGGGACAACATTGTGGTGCCCGACATGCCCGGTGATGGTGCCCACTCGGAGACCGAAAAAGCGGCCTATGCGCAGATGGACATCTGTGCCAATTTGGCTATTCCAATTATGAAAGACGGCAGACTGGCTGCGGTTCTGGGCGTTCATCAAAAGACACCGCGTGAATGGACCCCTGAAGACCTATTGATCGCGCGGGAAATCGGCGAGAGCACTTGGGCTGCCGTAGAACATGCTCGGGCAGAACAACGTCTGCTCGCCAAAGAGTTGCAGCTGTCACAGATGATGCAGATCATGCCGTCGTTTTCGGCCGTGCTGGTCGGCCCCACCTTTGTATTTCAGCTGGCTAACCAAGCTTACTTCGACGTGGTCGAGCGTGGACCCGAGATCATCGGAAAAACTATTCTGGATGTATTGCCAGAGCTTGCCGGTCAACCTTTTCCGGCCTTGTTAGAAGAGGTTTACCGCACCGGCAAACCCTTCGAAGCCAAGTCTATGCCCGCCAGTCTGCGGCGCGGGCCGGGGAGAAGTCTCGTCGATATTTTTGTTGACTTCGCTTTCCTGCCGTTGCGTGGCTCTGACGGCCAGATATCGGGTATTTTTATCCATGGCGTTGACCGCACGGCCGAAGTGCAGGCAATTCACGCGCTGGCTCGGCGGGAGCGCGAACTGCGCGGCCTGACCGAAAATATTCCAGCTGGGCTGGCGCGGTTTGATCGCCAGCACCGCCTTGTATTTTTCAACACCGTTTTCGGGAATATGGCTGGTCAGCCGACGGCTGAAGTTCTCGGTAAAACCATGGTCGAATTGGGCCTGCCGGATCAGCTATGCGGCGAATGGGAAATAGAGGTTCATCGCGTGTTTGAACATGGGGTGGCCCGAGCGTTCGACTTTGTATTGCCTCTTCCCCAAGGGCTGCAACATTTTTCCGCGCGGCTTGTGCCCGAGTTCAATGACGGCGGGCAAATTGAATCGGTGCTTGGGGTGGTCCATGACATCACCGACAGAAAGCAAATCGATCGCATCCTGTCAGACAAGCACATCGAACTGGAAACAGCGATGGCGGTCGCCGAAAAGGCCAATCGCGCGAAGTCGGATTTTCTGTTCAGCATGAGCCATGAACTGCGCACGCCGCTCAACGCGATCTTGGGCTTTGGGCAACTCTTGGAAGCCGGATTGCCGATTCCCACGCCAATGCAAAAAGGCAACATAGATCAAATTCTCAAGGCCGGCTGGCACCTGCTGGAACTGGTCAACGAGATTCTGGACCTTGCGCAGGTCGAGTCTGGAGAACTCTCGCTATCGCAAGAATCCGTCCCGCTCGCGGAGGTGATATTTGAGTGCCAGTGCATGTTCGAGACGCTGGCAGACGGACGCGGCATAGGCATGGTGTTTGCGCAGGTTGACGCTACCCTCCGTGTTTGGGCCGACCGGACCCGGCTTAAGCAGATTCTGGTCAACTTGCTGTCCAACGCCATTAAATACAACCGGGTGGATGGCTCGGTTTTTGTCGCCTGTACGCTGACGCCCCAACAGTCGGTGCGCGTAAGCGTGCGCGATACCGGTTTCGGGTTGCCGTTGGAGCAGTTGGAACAACTTTTTCAGCCATTCAACCGTCTTGGCAAGGAAACAGGTACTGAGGCAGGCACAGGTATCGGTCTGGTATTGACCAAGCGCCTGGTCGAGCTCATGGGGGGACGCATTGGTGCCGATAGCGTGGTGACCGAGGGCAGCGTGTTTTGGTTTGAACTGGAACTGATGGTCACGCCGCAGTTCGCTGCCTCAGGCGCCGGAAGCCCCAGTGAAGCCGCCCAAGCCCAAGGATGAACGGGCGCACACTGCTCTACGTCGAGGACAATCCAGCCAACATCGAACTGGTGCAGCAACTGGTAGAGCGGCACCCTGCGTTAAGCCTGCTGACGGCGGCCGACGGAGTGCTTGGCATTAAACTCGCCACGGCTTCTTGCGCTAAGCGATGGCGCAAGAGACTTCGGCCCCAACGCGCAGGCCCGAGGTAGCCGTGCAGGGAGCGAACTCCGGATACCCATTTTTTTTCAGCGCGCGCTAGTCGGCCAGAAACGCGGCGATCTTCTCCGCCCGTTTGTCGAGCAAATCCGGCGGACAAGTCAGCGGCTCGGCGGGCGGAAAATCCAGAATCGGCAAATCTGGGCGCATTGGCGCACCGTCCGCGCTGATCAACGCGGACTGCTTCAGCGCCTTTAGCTGTGCTTCCACGTCGTAGCGAAACGCGGCATTAATCAAATCACGAAATGCTGCCGCTGACTTGAGACTTTCCATCACCTTGATGTGCAGCAATTCGGCTGACGGCAAGCCATTCGGACGGCGATGCTCGGTATCGCGCGCGTACCAAGGATAGAACAGGTACTGATCACGACACAGCAAGAACGTGTTCGTCAGGTGGTTGCCGTTGATGTCCGGTGCGAACGCCGGCGCGTAGCGCTCCAACAACTCGGGTAGTTGTTCGGGCTTCGGAATGCCGATACCATCGAGCACCACCCGGCGAACCCGCGAACCCGGTCGATTGGCTAATTCGAGCGCCACACGAACACCCGAGAGGGTGCCGTATACGTCATACACGTCAGATGCGTCGACCTCGCTCGCAAACGCCGACGCGGCCGCTGCTGCGATTGGTGTTGCAAAATCCGCAACGGTCGGCGATGCAAGCGACGGTGGCAGCCGATCCGAGTCACCCATACCGGGCAGGTCGATGGCCAGCGTTCGCTGAGCGAATCGCGCCTGCAGCCCGCCCAGCATCAGCGCACTGCCCGGTGCGGCGTGTAGCATCAACAGCGGTACACCGGTGCCGGCGCTGGCATTATGTTCACGCGCATGCAGTTGGCCGATGCCAGATTCGATAAACACTCGTTTCATGGGGTCATCCTCAGAAAATGGTGAGACTTATGCAACCGATCACGACTATAATTTGTCCGGACAACTTTATCACTTCAACATGAATGCTGCCGTCACTATTCGTTGCACCATCGCAAACCAAACCGCGACGCTAACCATCGCCCGTCCAACGCGACGCAACGCGCTAGATACCGCTTGCTGGAGTGCATTGACGGAGGCGTGCGCGCGAATCGCGATGGACGACAGTATCCGATCGGTGGTGCTGTGCGGCGAGGGAGACCATTTTTCAGCAGGCGCCGATATTCACGAATTACGCGAGCATATCGCCGACGGCGCGTGGATGGCAGGCAATCAAACGGCGATTGCCAACGCACTGGATGCTTACGCCGCCCTTCCCCAGCCCACCATCGCGGCGATCCGCGGCAGTTGTTTCGGTGGCGGGGCCGCGCTGGCTGCGGCGTCGGACTTCCGCATCTGTGCGAGCGACGCCAGGTTCGCCATCACGCCGTCAAAGCTCGGTCTCACCTACCGCCTCGTCGATTGCCTTCGCGTTGTCGAACTCATCGGCACCGCGCGCGCGCGCGAGATGCTGATGCTGGCGCGCGAACTCGACGCGGCAACGGCTCTCAATTGGGGCTTTGTGACGGAAGTCGTCGAGTCAGCCCGCCTTGATGACGCTCTCGCCAAGACCGTGTCTGATACCGTATCGCGCATCAATGCGCTATCGTCCTATAGCGCAGGTGGTATCAAGCAGTCGCTACTCAAGATTCGCAGCGGGCAAACCAACGATGACGCCGAGACGCGCGCGGTCTTTGCCGCCGCCTTTGCCGGGGCCGACTTTGCGGAAGGTGCGGCTGCGTTCGTCGACAAGCGCGCGCCAAACTTCCGTTAAACACCATGCCAGCCTACCTCTTCGTCAACGTCACCATCACCGACCCGGTCAAGTTCCGTGACTACGGGGTGACCAACGCCGCGCTGGTGGCCAAGATGGGCGGAAAATATCTGGTGCTCGGCAGCGAGGGCATTGGCGACGATTGCCTTGAGGGTACCGAACTGGTTGGCAAGAAGGTGATATCCGAGTGGCCATCGCGTGAGGCCGCCCTCGCCTACTGGCATTCGCCGGAATACGCACAGATTCGCAAATTGCGTGATGGTATTTGCGAGGCGCAGGTCATGATTCTTGACGGCGCCGCAGTGACCTCGGCGTTACCGCCGCGATCTCCACCATCGCCGTCGGCAAACTTACCCACCAAAGGATAGACGATGGATTTAATCGGCCCCTACCGCGCGCTCGCGCTGCAAACCCGCTGCGATGCGATCAACAGCATCAGTGAGGTTGGTGCCTGCCGCGCGCAAATCACGAGCGCAATCGGTCGTATTGATCGCCAGATCGCCGCATCAAAAATGTTTTCGGGCGATGATCTCAAGCTGGTGGTGCTCCCTGAATACTTTCTCACCAGCTTCCCGACCGGGCCGGATCTGCCGAC
>Ga0335397_10008217_pt1 | contig 13161 bp, 13 predicted proteins | sample MAT04_FD_205740 | JGI IMG/M metagenome (GOLD analysis project Ga0335397, IMG submission 205740) | Freshwater microbial communities from Lake Fryxell liftoff mats and glacier meltwater in Antarctica - MAT-04 (spades assembly) (version 2) ...
GTGTGCAGTGCACACCGGCGGGCCCTGCTGAAGGTGCGCAATGCGCACCCTACGAGATGAATGTAGGGTGTGCAGTGCACACCGGCGGGCCCTGCTGAAGGTGCGCAATGCGCACCCTACGAGATGAATGTAGGGTGTGCAGTGCACACCCTACGAGATGAATGTAGGGTGTGCACTGCGCACCGGCGGGCCCTGCTGAAGGTGCGCATTGCGCACCCTACGAGATGAATGTAAGATCAATGTAAGGTGCGCAATGCACGCCCGCAGAGATAAATGTAAGATGCCCTATAAAAAAGTAGGAGGACGATATCAATGCCAAACTATCGCCGATTTTACCTTCCTGGTGGAACTTTCTTCCTAACCCTTGTTACCTACAATCGCACACCGCTATTTTCAGATTCAGAAAATGTGTCGCGACTTCGCAACGCTGTAGCGGCGATTAAATCAGAACAACCTTTTGAAATTCTTGGGGCAGTTGTCTTGCCAGATCATATCCATTTTTTGTGGAAATTACCTCCTAATGATACTGCCTATCCCAAGCGTCTTGGACGGATAAAAGTTTTATTTACACAATCTTTGCGCGGCCAAGGAAATTTGCCTCAAAATGTCTCCCTTTCTCGACGCTTGCGACGAGAAAGTGATGTTTGGGATCGGCGCTTTTGGGAACATACTATTCGCGACGAAGATGATTTTGAACAGCATTTAAACTATATTCACTACAATCCTGTTAAGCATAATTTAATTTCTTGTCCGCACTTGTGGTCTTATTCCAGCTTTAGCTTATGGGTGAAAAGAGATGTTTATTCGGTTGATTGGTGCTGTAGTTGTAATGGCAGAAGGCCAAAAATACCAAATTTTGATGCAATTTCCTATAGGCTAGGAGAATAAATCAAGTAGGACTTACGTAAAAAGTGGTTTGACGCGCTATTTATATACCAGCCGGTGCGCAGTGCGCACTGATGTAGGGTGTGCGTGGCGCACCGGCCGGCCCTGCTGAAGGTGCGCAGTGCACACCCTACGGGATGAATGTAGGGTGTGCACGGCGCACCGGCTACAGTCATTTCGTAGTTTTTGATTGTTTTGCGATCGACAATCTAAATGTGCAACAGCTTACTAGATCGCACAATTGATACAAATTATTAGCTAAGTGTTGACATTAGACCTACTATGGAATAAATTTGATCGATAATTAGAAATAGACTGAGTTTCGAGATTTTTTGATGGTTGCATGATTCATCTGACAACCCGGTAGAGCGATCGCCCAACTCGATAGAATTACAAATATTTGGTAAATAAACCCGATGATTGCGATCGTGATGGGAGTCTCCGGTTCAGGAAAAACTACCGTTGGCAAGTTGCTGGCGCAATCTCTCAATTGGGATTTCAGCGATGCCGACGATTTTCACCAGCCAGCAAACATCGAGAAAATGAGTCGGGGCATTCCTTTAGAAGATGCCGATCGCCTGCCTTGGCTGTTGCACTTGCAAGCTACAATCGACAGGTGGCTGTTGGAAAATAAAAATGTCGTGTTAGCTTGTTCTGCCCTCAAAGCATCTTACCGCGAAATGCTCTGCCGAGACCAACAGCGAGTCAAAATAGTTTATCTCAAAGCTTCTTTTCAGCTATTAGCATCCCGGTTAAAAACTCGCGAAAATCATTACATGAAAGTAGACTTGCTGTCTAGTCAGTGCGCTACTCTCGAAGAACCAGAAACTGCAATTATTATAGATGCTTCGCAGCCGCTAGAGGTAATGGTGCGCCAGATCAGAAATCATTTGATGTGTGGTTAATCTAGTATATTGTAGGGGCGGGTTTAGTAGATAATATCTGATCTAAACGAGTTGATTAATGCAAAACCCGCCCTCTCCCCTCCTAGTATATTGTAGGGGCGGGTTTAGTATAAAATATCTGATATAAGCGAGTTGATTAATGCAAAACCCGGCCTCTCCCCTTCTAGTATATTGTAGGGGCGGGTTTAGTAGATAATATCTGATCTAAACGAGTTGATTAATGCAAAACCCGCCCTCCCCTATAGAGGTTTGACGGGATAATTTTTGTACAAATACAAGAAAGCTTCTACTTCAGCGCTGGTTGGTTGAGCTGCAATTGCTCCAGGCTTCATCGCTGTCATCGCACCCACCGCGCTCGCATAGGTGACAATTTGTTTTGCTATTTCTGAATCTGCTAAATTCTTAATTCCCTGCTTGCACAACTGTTGCACAAAACCAGCGACAAATCCGTCGCCCGCACCTGTTGTATCCTCAACATCTACTGTAAAGGCGGGGATTTTTCCTTCGTTTTCCGAAAGACAGTAGGAGCAACCTTTATCGCCCGCTGTCACCAAAACGCCTTCTACAGAATCGAGGCGGTAGGTAATAGCTCCAGCATCGGTAGTTGCAAACAACCATTCGGCTTCTTCGTCAGATAATTTGAGAAAATCTACTTTTTTTAAGAGTTTTATGATGTGCGCTTTTGCTTCGTCGGGATTTGGCCAAAATACCGCACGCCAATTGATGTCAACTATAATTTTAACGTCGTAACGTTCTGCTAGTTCGATCGCTCTTTCTACAGCCTCTCTACTTTCAGGATAAGCTAATTCTAAAGTGCCTAGCACTAAAAACTCCGCATTTTCAAACAAAACTTCCGGTATTTGGGCCGCCTGGAGGCGGGTGTCAGCAAACTCCGCAGTATCCAATTTACCAAAACCTGCAAAAGAGCGATCGCCCGCTGCATTCCGCAAGACATAAACTTGGCGCGTCGGCGCAGTCGGATGACGCTGCACTCCCGTAGTATCAACCCCTACTTCTTGCAATACCTGCACGAGGGAATCCCCCAACTCATCCCCACCCACAGCACCGATAAATCCCGCCTCAGTCCCCAATTTAACCAAAGCACAGGCAACATTAGCCGGAGCACCGCCAGCATATGCCGTCCAAGATTCTACCTCTTCTAGGGATACTCCTGGTTTGTCTGCTAAACAATCAAATAAAATTTCACCCAGACACAAAACGCGAGGATAAGTCATATTGATTTTAGATTTGAGGTTTTAGACAAGCGGTACACTGGCGATCGCACAGGAATGAAGTGCTGGCGCTAGTAAGCTGAGTCAGCACTGGGCTTTAACTGCGACGATCCCACAAAGACCGATCTCCGGGAACCATAGCACAAAAAGATTTAATTTTTTCTTCATAGTTCTTCCGTCATCCTCTAGAATTGTATATAGGTAAATATGCACACATAGGAAAAATTTATGAGCGGGAGCGTTTCTCAAACCCCTGTCACTCTGTCAGATAGAGAATTGCAAGTGGTAGAGTTAGTAGCCGCGGGATTGACTAATGAGAAAATCGCCGAAAAGTTAGAGATTAGCAAGCGTACAGTTGACAACCACATTAGCAATATCTTGAACAAGACGCGCGTTGACAATCGAGTTTCGCTGGTGCGCTGGGCGTTGCAGTGGGGGAAAGTATGTATGGACAATATTAACTGTTGCCCTCTACCGGGGCCGATCGATAAAGAAGTATCTTAAATAGGGATTTTGGTTGGGGACAGGCAAAGAAATGATGCAAACGGCACAAGAAAAACAACTCCGCTATCAAATTCAATGCCCTGGATTGCCGCTGGCGGTGTATCGCGAAGTGGCAGCGCATTTGCGTCAAGTTGAAGGGGTGGAAACTGGTTTGATTCCGCAGCAGTCGCAGCGGTTTGATTACAACGACAGCCAAGTTGGGGGCTTGTGGATACAGTATCCTGAAGGGTTCGATTTGGTCTGCCGCGAGCGAGTCGATCGCATTTTAGCTTATTATGGCGATCGTTATGGAGCTTGGGAATTATTAGTTATTGGGCATAGGGCATAGGGCATAGGGCATAGGGCATAGGTAATTGTTAACTGTTAACTGTTAACTGTTAACTGTTAACTGTTGACAACTACAACTTACAACTGACTAATGACAACTGACTAACATTCATGAGTGCAATTAAAACTTTACCAGGAACGCGGGATATTTTGCCCGCTGAAATTCAATATTGGCAAAATATAGAAGAAGTTGCTAGAACAATTTTGAAAAAAGCGGCTTATCGAGAAATTAGGACGCCAATTTTTGAACAAACATCTTTATTTGAACGCGGCATCGGCGAAGCAACCGATGTTGTGGGCAAAGAAATGTACACTTTTAAAGATAAGGGCGATCGATCGACTACTTTGCGGCCAGAAGGCACCGCCGGAGTCGTGCGAGCTTTTATTCAAAACAGTTTATACGCGGCTGGAGACGTGCAGCGTCTGTGGTATACTGGGCCGATGTTTCGCTACGAACGCGCCCAAGAAGGTAGACAGCGGCAATTCAATCAAATTGGCGTGGAAGTGTTGGGAAGTGCCAATCCCAGGGCGGATGTGGAGGTAATTGCGATCGCCTGTGATATCCTGCAAGCGATCGGTTTAACCAATTTGCGCTTAGATATCAATTCTGTCGGAAATAAGCAAGACAGACAAAATTATCGGCAAGCGTTGATTGATTATTTTACACCATACAAAGACGAATTAGACGCGGATTCCCAAGACCGTTTGACTCGCAATCCGCTGCGGATTTTGGACAGCAAAAATCAGCGTACTCAAGAAATTGTCGCTGGTGCGCCGAGTATTTTGGACTATTTGGGTGATGAATCGCGATCGCACTTCGAGCAAGTGCAGCTTATGCTCACAAACTTAGGAATTAGCTATCAGTTAAATCCCAGATTAGTGCGCGGTTTAGATTACTATACCTACACCGCCTTTGAAATTATCTCCGACGATTTGGGAGCGCAAGCAACAGTTTGTGGTGGTGGCAGATACGACGGTTTAGTCAAGGAATTGGGCGGCCCGGATACGGCAGCAGTCGGTTGGGCGATGGGTGTAGAAAGGTTGATTATCCTGCTGCAAAAAATGCAACCTTTGCCCGCTCCGCAGTTGGATTTCTATTTGGTATCTAGAGGCGAAAAAGCTGAACAGCAATCGGTATTGTTAGCTCAAAAATTGCGGACTGCGGGCTTTAGTGTAGAGATAGATTTGAGCGGTAGTGCTTTTGGGAAACAGTTTAAAAGAGCGGACAGAAGCGGTGCAGTTGCGTGTTTGGTTTTGGGTGATGCCGAAGCTGAAAGCGAGACTGTACAATTGAAGTGGTTGGCGAGTGGTGAACAAAGTGCGATCGCACAATCGGAACTACTAGCCATGACAGATGAGCTAAAACAGAAGATAAAAGCCTACACAAACGAAGACGGCGGTTGAGACGGCGGTTGAGACGGCGGTTGAAACCGCGTCTACACAAGCAAAACCCGGATGGTGCGCGGGTTGAAGAAGACCGGGCGGTTGAAATTACCTTATTTTCTTCAGTCCGCGGAGGCGGACTTCGTTTTTGTAGGCGCGGTTTCAACCGCCGTCTGCATCTTCGTTTTTGTAGGCGCGGTTTCAACCGCCGTCTGCATCTTCGTTTTTGTAGGCGCGGTTTCAACCGCCGTCTGCATCTTTGTTTTTGTAGGCGCGGTTTCAACCGCCGTCTGCATTTCGTTTTTGTAGGCGCGGTTTCAACCGCCGTCTGCATCTACAGAAAACCGCAATTAACATTAATCCCAAAAACAAAAAGGTATAATTAAAAATTAAACCCCCATAACATCTGATAAACTATGTTAGTAGCAACTAAAAACCCTCCTGCTAAACTAATCGTAACCTGGCCCCTACTGCCAGACGACTTTCAACTACCGGACGACCCCGTGGAAGACGAAACCCAACCCTTAATAGCCGCAGCATTGCGCCAACCTCTAACCGCGCTTCCTGAATTAGTGCAGGATGCCTTAATAGTTTCTAATTTTGCCCTTTGTGCCGGAATTAGTTTCCCATCCTCCGCCAACGACGAACCGCAGACTATTTGCAAAGCACCCGATTGGATGTACGTGAAACCCGTCAATCCTCAAAATGTCTCGCAAGTCCGCCGCAGTTACACACCGCATACCGAAGGAACTATCCCCCAAATTGTGATAGAATTCCTATCAGCAACATATGGGGAAGAATACTCGGTTGAGTTTAAGCAGCGAGTGGGTAAATGGTTCTTTTATGAACAAATTATCAAAGTACCGAGATACGTTATTTTTCGGGCGAATACCGCTCATTTAGAGGTTTATTCTTTAGGATCGCAGCGTTATGAAGCGGAAGAACCGGATAATAACGGACGTTTTTGGATACCTGGATTAAACTTGTTTTTGGGTATTTGGGAAGGAACGCACGAATCTAGAACTGGCTATTGGTTGAGGTGGTGGAATGCCGAAGGTGAGTTATTGTTATGGTCGGAGGAGCGGGCTGAGCAAGAACGACTGCGGGCCGAAGATGAACGGCTGCGGGGCGATCGAGAATACGATCGCGCTGAAAGACTAGCAGAAAAATTGCGTCAAGCTGGAATCACCTTAGATGACGAAGAGTGAAAAATCAATTTTAGATATTAGATTGCCGATTCTAGTTTTTTGGTCAATCTAAAATCTATAAAATTTCTTAAGGATTCAAATGCTCCTATGTTTGGTATAATGGCTATCCTGTATTGCGAGCATCTTGCCTGCCCTAGTAGCACTTTCAAATAATATGTTGATTGAACGTCTAAAGCCGATCGCCTGGAAAACCAAACCGCAACTGATATCATTGTTTTCAGGTTGTGGTGGCATGGACTTGCCATTCCACAAAGCCGGATTTGAAGTAGTTTGGGCGATCGACTCCAATCAATACGCCTGCAAAACTTTCAGCAGAAACATCGCCGATGTCATCGTCAATGACAGCATAGAAAATATAGATATTGCACAAGTTCCCGATGCAGAAATATGTATAGGAGGGTTTCCGTGTCAAGACTTTTCCATGATTTGGAAGCGTCCCGGACTTGAAGGAACCAGAGGAAATTTATATACATACTTTCTCGATTTTGTCAACAAAAAAAAGCCCAAAGCTTTTGTCGCAGAAAATGTCAAAGGTTTATTAAGCGCTAACAATTATCAAGCAATCAAACAAATAATTTCCGACTTTGAAAGTATAGCGCCTGGTTACTTAGTCAAACCCAAACTCTACAAGTTTGCTGATTATGGAGTTCCGCAATTTCGAGAAAGAGTGCTATTAGTGGGAATTCGGATGGACACCGGCTTTGATTTTGTGCATCCTCAAGCAGAATACGGCCCTAATCGCCAAAATCCTTATCGAAGTGCTGGGAAAGCATTGCAAGATGTAGAGAAAGTGCCTTTTAATAATGAACATCAGAAAATTCAGCCGCGAACCATTGAAATTTTGAAGCGAATTAACGCTGGTGGCAATTTTACTGATATTCCCAAAGATAGCCCCTATTATGTGAAAGGTATGATTAGTCACGTTTATCGGCGAATTGATCCCGATAAACCGTCATCTACAATCATTGCTGGCGGAGGTGGCGGAACTTGGGGTTATCATTATCCAGAACCGAGATCTTTGACAAATAGGGAGAGAGCGAGATTACAAAGTTTTCCTGATGATTTTGTATTTGAAGGTTCTTTTACGGAAGTGAGGCGACAAATTGGAAATGCTGTTTCACCTGATGGGATTGTGAATGTTGTTAAGAGTTTGATTCCCTTATTTAATGACGAGTATCAGAAGGTCGATTTATACAAGCTAAATCAAAAGTTGCAAATGATGTCAATTAAGGAACGATTAGAACACGCAGAATTAGAGGCTTCTGAACAGAAATTACAGTTACAATTTAGTTTTTGATGAAGTGAGGTAACTTAATGCACCTACCTGCTATAACTCCAGAAACCCCTTATATAGACATATCTTTGTCAAGGGTTGATGCTCAACAGAAGTCAAATCTCAATACGTTTTTCGGAAAAGGAAGAGAAAATAAAAAAACCGGAAAAATCGTCCCAAGAGACTGGTATGAAGTTGAAATTATAGTTGATACAGATACAACAAATCATCCGATTTATCCCCAGGGAGATTTTACTGCTCATACTGATGATGGTTTAACATTTCCCTGTAGCACTCAAGGCGATCATTACAAAAACTTTAGATCCAAGGATGACTTAAAAATTCTAGGGCGATGGCTCAAAGGTAAACTTGAAAAAAGTGGTGCTCTCAAACAATTTGAACCCGTTACAAGCCAGACTTTGCAGAAGTACGGTAGGGACTATATCCGTCTGTATAAATTATCTGATTCTGACTATTACTTAGAATTTGACGTGTCTATTCAGCACAAAATGCTGAAAGAACTTCACCTTAAATGGGTTGGATCAGCCCCACAATTCGATGTCGAATTTGCTGAACGAATCAATTTATTTACCGGAGATAACGGTTTAGGCAAAACCTTTTTGTTAGATGTTGCTTGGTGGGTACTAACCGGAAATTGGTCTGATCATCCCGCTTTCCCCCAACAAGTAGAAGGAGAAACCCCAGAAATCATCTCTATTTTGAGCAATCAAAAAGACTCTGAGGAATATAGAAGTCTATTTAGTTATTCCGATCAGAAATGGCTCAATCTGCGAATGTCTCCCAGCTTGAGAAGCTTGATTATTTATGTTCGTGTTGATGGATTTTCTGTTCTCGATTCAGCACGCCCGCAGTCAAGTTCTTATCATTTTACTACCGATAGTCTCTGGAATGGATTAAGAGTAGGTGATAAAGTCCTATGTAATGGTCTAATTCACGATTGGGTGAATTGGCAGCGTCAGCCAGATAGATCGCAATTTGAACTATTATCCCGCGTCATCCAGCAACTTGCGCCCCATGCAGACGAATGGATGGAACCCGGAGAGCCTGTACGAGTTTCTGTTGAGGATGTTCGTAATATTCCTACACTCAATTTACCTTACGGCACTGTCCCCGTCATCTACGCATCAGCAGGAATCAAACGTATTTTAGGACTAGCGTACTTGCTGGTATGGGCTTGGTATGAACACACGCTAGCATCTAAGCTGCGACAGCAAGAACCCGTGGATCAGATGATTTTGTTGATGGATGAAGTTGAAGCTCACTTGCATCCTCAATGGCAACGTTCTATTCTGCCCGCCATCTTAGAAGTAGCTAAAAGTCTCCAGAAACAGATCACAATTCAAGTAATAGCGACTACTCATTCTCCCTTGGTACTTGCCTCAATTGAACCTCAATTTGATGAGCAACAAGATAAATTATTTTTGTTTAAGTTACAAGGTAAAGATGTAACTCTTAATGAAGTTCCTTGGGCAAAGCAAGGAGATGCTGTGGGGTGGCTAACTTCAGATATTTTTGGATTAAAACAGGCTCGTTCTCGCGAAGCAGAAATAGCGATTGATGCAGCATATACCTTGATGCGAGGAGACAGCATGGAAACTTTTCCTGAGTACCTGAGAACTAAAGAACAAATTCATCAGGAACTTCTGCGAGTTTTACCAGCACACGATCGCTTCTGGCCGCGATGGATTGTTAGCACCGAGGTAGAGTAAAAATGATGCGATTTACTCCGCCACCGGAACCAACGAATTTTGAGGAACAGGTGCGAAAAGCAGGCAATAATTGGTTAGTTAAAAATCCTGGTAAAGAAGCCAAAGATTTTTGGTCTAGCTTCAAACCTCAATTAGCTAAATATTTCCAGAATCTTTGTGGATATTCGGTGATGCACATACCGAGTCGGATGGGTACTGTCGATCATTATTTGAGTAAAAGTAAAGCAGAAAACCGCCATTTGATTTATGAATGGCAAAACTATCGCTATGCTTTGCAACGGGTGAATAGCTGCAAAGGAATTTGCGATGAACAAATTCTCGACCCCTTTGAAGTTGAGGATAATTGGTTTGAGATTATCCTACCTTCTTGTCAGTTGGTTTTGACTGATGCGGTTCCTTCCCACGAGCGCGATCGAGCAGAATTTACCCTCAAAAAGTTACAGATTCAGAATAGTGAATGGGTGATAGAACAACGTCAGGAATGGTATCGGATGTATCTAGAAAATGAACTTAATTTAGAAGGATTAGAAAAGAAAGCACCTTTAATCGCTCGTGCGGTTAAAAAACAGCTTAATTAGTTAATAATCAATCTGGCACTCTCAAACCTTTGAGCTTTTCCCCTTTCTCATCCTCCTTTAACCCCTTACACTGCACCAAAACCCCAAAACCTCCCAAACCCATCGGATCAATCAATTGGTGCAACGCTTCCCGGCGGCGCAAAAACGTTGACAAATCCAATACTTGTGCATCATTTGTTGACAAAGAAGCAATTCTATCGCCCACACCCAACATCATCAAAAATAAAGCCTGCTGAGTAAAACCCATTACCTCCAAACCGCACAATTCCCCCTGTTTTTCCAGCGCCGTAAAATCAGCATGGGCAGTTAAATCCTGCCGCCCCACATTAATATAAGGATTGCTATGATATCGGTGGCGGTAATAACATTGCAGTGTTCCCTCGGTGCGTCTCGGATTGTAATAGCGGTGTGCCGGATGGCCGTAATCAATTGTTAACAGATAACCGCGCTGCAATTTTTTAGCAACTGTTTTAATCCAGTCTAAAGCTGCTAAATTGACTTCGCTGCGATAACCATCCGCATAACTTGCCGCCGATAAGTCTATTCCGACTAAATCAAAATATTCGGCAATCTTAAGATTTGAAAGTTCGCCTACTACTTCAATAAACTTGCTTCCAGATTGTTCGTTTTGTTCTGCGGCTGCGGCAACGTAAATCTCGCGAATTTGCCCTTTTTCTACAATAAACTGATGGACGGGTAAAGCATCGACTAACTCGTTAGAAAAGAAGCAACCGACAATCGAATTATTAGTTATCTCATCCCAATTGCACCACTTGACTGTTTTGAATTCGGCTAAGCTTTGCTGCTGTTGGGCTTGCAGTACAGGCGAAATTTCAACAATAATGTATTCTAAACTTTTAAATAAATCGGGATATTGTCGTTGCAGGTATTGCAGCAAATGCAGGGCAAATGTTCCCCGCCCCGCACCCATTTCTACGATCGCAAAAGTATCAGGTTTACCGAGAATTTGCCACATTTCTACAAATTGCTCGCCCAAAACCTCGGCAAAATCAGCACTCCAATGAGGTGAGGTGATAAAATCGCCTTGTTTGCCGATGTTCGGGCGATCGCCATTATAGTAACCATACTGCGGGTGATATAATGCTAAATCCATGTATTCCGCAAAGGTTATGCGCTGCTGCGGACTTGCGGCAATTCTTTCGCTGATTAAAGCGCAGAGTTCTGGGTTACTGTCGTTGATATTTGATTGCTGGACTGTCATAATTAAATTAAGGTTGATGTTATTTTATTTATGAAATAAAGATTTTTTTTACCGCAGAGGGCGCAGAGGACACAGAGGAAGAGAAGAGAGAAATATTGATGTTCAGCAATTTAAGATTGTTGCTATACAGGAATTACGCAGAACCTCTATATGTTAAACTATCGCCTTCTTCTTCTAAACAAAGTGCAATAATTTCTTTGATGTTGGTAATCAATTCATCAATAGTTTCTCCTTGACTGTAACAGGCTTTTAGCTGTGGAACTTCCCCGACATAATAGCCATCCTCATCTCGTTCTATAATGACGTAGAACTCTCGTTTGACGATATTCATTCTGCAACCTCTTTGTTTTTTGCATTTTCCTGAAACCGTTGTAGCTGACAATAGCAGTAAGGTGCTTATGGGCGCACCCAGACCTGTCAAGGTGACTGCTGAACTTGGATCAAAGTCCTTCAAACGCTTGAAATATCCTACTTTGTAGGGTGCTATAAGAGCGCATCGGTTGACTTTGTAGGGTGTGCACTGCGCACCGGTTTACTACAAAGTTGGGGAAGGTGCGCGCATCAGCACCCAGAGAAGGTCTGGCGTGGTAAATTTGAACCGGATCAAAAGCAGAAAACCGCTATTTCACGTTGTATTTTTTAGACTTAAAGCAAGGAAAATTGCCTTGAGGGAGCTTGGGTTCAAAACCAAAACGCCCAAAGTTGGTCAACCGGTGATTTCCGATGGGTTACAAAGTCAACCGGTGCGCAGTGCACACCCTACAAATTGGTGCGACGTAACGCTGAATTTCTTTTGGTTGAGCTTCCATAATTTATAGTACAACACGGTTCAGTTAAAAAGCTAATTGCTCTACGCGCACATCAGTTAATCGAGAATCGTCATAGTCTCTGCGATTGCTTCGCGGGGACGCTCGCAATGACATCCTTCGCTAACTAGACCGTATTGATTTATAATAGCCGATCGCACCTGCAAACAAGCAGCGATCGCACTCCTTAGCAAATAGCCAAAAAATACGATCGCCCTTTTGCTTCTATCGATCGACAGAACCCATGATAATATCGATACTACCCAGGATCGCCACCAAGTCCGCAATCTTTACACCGCGCACGATGTGGGGTAAAATCTGCAAATTATTGAAATCCGCAGCCCGAATCTTCCAGCGCCAAGGAAACACGCTGTCATCGCCGATAATATAGATTCCCAACTCACCCTTACCGCTTTCAACCCGCACGTAATGTTCGCCCTTGGGAATTTTGAAAGTTGGCGCTACTTTTTTGCCAATAAACTGATAGTCGAAACTGTTCCACTCAGATTTTGGCCCGCTTTCTAAGCGCTTCGCTTCCAAGTTTTCGTAAGGGCCGCCGGGGAGTCCTTTCAAGGCTTGATAGAGGATTTTAACTGACTCGCGCATCTCCCGAATTCGCACTAAATACCTGGCCAAACAATCGCCAGCAGCTTCGGTACAAACATCCCACTCGAAGTCATCGTAACATTCGTAATGGTCAACTTTCCGCAAATCCCAATTCACGCCGGAACCGCGCAACATCGGGCCGGATAGTCCCCAGTTAATCGCTTCGGCGCGGGAAATTGTACCCAAACCTTCAATCCGGCGGCGGAAGATAGGATTGTTGGTGATTAAACGTTCGTATTCGTCAATTTTTGGCAGGAAGTAATCGCAGAAGTCTTCGCACTTATCTACCCAGCCGTAGGGTAAATCTGCTGCTACTCCGCCGATGCGGAAGTAGTTGTTGTTTACCATGCGGTAGCCGGTGGCTGCTTCCCACAAATCGAGAATTGGTTCGCGATCGCGCATAGTATAGAAAAAAGGAGTTTGCGCGCCCACGTCGGCCAAAAACGGCCCTACCCACATCAAGTGGTTAGCAATCCGGTTCAACTCCAGCATGATTACCCGA
>Ga0335397_10008219_pt1 | contig 13159 bp, 8 predicted proteins | sample MAT04_FD_205740 | JGI IMG/M metagenome (GOLD analysis project Ga0335397, IMG submission 205740) | Freshwater microbial communities from Lake Fryxell liftoff mats and glacier meltwater in Antarctica - MAT-04 (spades assembly) (version 2) ...
ACCCAGATCCGACCGTCGTTGCGGAGCGACTCGGACATGAGGGTGAGCTTCGACTGGAACTCGTCCGACGACGGGATGCAGGTCGGGTGGATCTGCGTGTAGCACGGGTTGGCGAACAGCGCGCCTTTGCGGTGCGCACGCCACGCAGCGGTGACGTTGCAGTTCATGGCGTTGGTCGACAGGTAGAAGACGTTGGAGTAGCCACCGGTGCACAGCAGCACGGCGTGACCGGCATGCGACTGGATCTCGCCGGTGGTGAGGTCGCGGGTGACGATGCCGCAGGCCACGCCGTCCTTGGTGACGAGGTCGAGCATCTCGGTCTTCGTGTGCAGCTTGACCGTGCCGAGGCCGACCTGCTGAGCCAGCGCCTGGTAGGCGCCGAGCAGGAGCTGCTGGCCGGTCTGGCCTTTGGCGTAGAACGTGCGGCTGACCTGGGCGCCGCCGAAGGAGCGGTTGTCGAGCATGCCGCCGTACTCGCGGGCGAAGGGGACGCCCTGAGCCACGCACTGGTCGATGATGTTCACCGACACCTGGGCCAGGCGGTAGACGTTGGACTCGCGGGCGCGAAAGTCGCCGCCCTTCACGGTGTCGTAGAAGAGGCGCTGGACGCTGTCGCCGTCGTTCTTGTAGTTCTTGGCTGCGTTGATGCCGCCCTGGGCGGCGATCGAGTGGGCCCGGCGGGGTGAGTCGTGGAAGGTGAAGGCCTCGACCTGGTAGCCGAGCTGGGCCAGGCTGGCGGCGGCCGAGGCGCCGGCCAGGCCGGTGCCCACCACGAGCACCTTGAACTTCCGCTTGTTGTTGGGGTTGACCAGCTTGACGTTGAACTTGTGATTGTCCCAGCGATCGGCCAGGGGGCCGGCGGGTGCGTGGTCGTCGAGGGTGATGGGGCTCATGGTTGGCTCCTGATCGGCCTCAGCCGATGATCCCGAACTGGACGGCGAGCGGGAACGAGATGTTGGCGCCGGCCACGAGGATGGCGAAGCCGGCGGCGATGCCCTTGCGCAGGGGGTTGCGCTTGGGGTTGAAGTGCGGACTCATCGAGCCCACGGTCTGGAAGATGCTCCACGTGCCGTGGAACAGGTGCAGGCCCAGGAACACCATGGCGATCACGTAGAACGCGGCAACGGGGACGCGCTGGAAGCTGGCCACGACGTTGTCGTAGGCGTTGCCGTAGACGTAGTCCGGGTTGGCCACGCCCCAGGTGAGGTCGGCCAGGTGGAAGACGATGAAGAAGAAGACGACGATCCCGCTGAGCCGCATGGTGCGGGCCGCGAAGTTGGCGGCGATGTAGTCCTGGCGCTCGTAGCGGACGGGCTTGGCCCGACGGTTCATCATCGTGAGCGAAGCGGCCGACCAGATGTGCAAGCCGAAGGCGGCGAGCAGCCCGATGCGCATGAGCCACAGGGCGATGCCCTCGGGCAGGATGGGCACGAGCAACTGGCGGAGGAACTCGGCGTAGTGGTCGAAGTCGACCTGGCCCAGGTACAGCTTCAGGTTGCCCACCATGTGGGCGAACACGAACCCCATCATGGCCAGGCCGCTGATGGCCATGATCCACTTCTTGCCGACGGCGCTGGTGGCGAGGTCGAGCAGTGGGAAGGACGAGCGGCGGGCCGGCTTGTTGACGGTCGGCACGCTGATGTCCGGTGACAGGGCGGGCTGGGTTGCGGTCACGAACGGGTCTCCCGGGCGTCGGGTGACGAATGGGGCGCTGCGGCAGGGATCGACCCCGGGGCGCTCTTCTTTGGGATGCACGGCCGCTTCGTCGCAGACCGTAGTGCCGTGCTTCGCGGGGGTGCGAACTCCTGGCCCCGGTCGGGAGGGTTCGCCGAGCGCCGCTCAGCTTGTGTGCGGGCCGCCGATGATGGGGGCGACGTACCGGTTGCGGCCGCGGTGGCCGCCGCCGCTGATCTCGAGATCGACGATGAGCACGTGGCCCGCACCGTCGACGGGTACGTCGACGTGCATCGTGGCCACCTTGACGCAGGCATCGGCTGGAAGCGCACCCTGCCACCTCCCGAGGTGGTCGGACTCGGCGGACGCTGTGGACGTGGTCTCCTGCTCCATGCGGGCGAGGGCCAGCGGGGTGGGGCAGGTGTCGTCGAGCGATCGCACAAACTGAACTGCAGTCACGACCATATCGTCAACAGCGATACGTGCGTCGCTCACGGCGTGGACGTCGAGGTGCAGGTGGTCGCCGGGAGCCACCGTCGCCGGCAGGCGGTCGGCCACGACCACCACGGGCCGGCAGGCCTGGCGGAGCGCTTCGAAGCCCAGCTTGGGCCGGCGCCGGTGGTCGAGCACGGACCACGACACGCCCGTCGAGGCGTCGGCGAAGAAGAACTGGGCGAAGCCGCCGGTCGGTCGGTACTTCAACCGTCGCAGTACCTCGATCTGCCGCCGGACGACGGTGGCCTGGTAGCGCTGCGTGGCCTCGACCCAGAGGTCGAGCGTGGCGTAGGCCGAGGGAGGCACGTGCTGTTCGAAGAACGTGTGCTGCAGCCCGTGACGGTCCCACAGGTCGTCCCAGTCGAGGGCCGGCCAGGCCTCGGCATCGAGCTCGTCGAAGTCGTCGGGCACGGCCTGGGCCCCGAACTCGGACACGAACCGGGCCATGCGGGGCCACCGCCGGAGGAAGCCGGCCAGGTCGCGTTCGTCGCCGTGGTACCAGCCGAAGGAGAGGTGGGCGTCGGTGCCGCTGAGCTGGGGCAGGTGGGGGAGCACCCCCGAGTGGGGGACGACGGGGCGCGTCCCGTCGCTGTGGTGGAAGACGCGGGCGATCGAGTGGTCGAGCACCGACTTGTTCCACGTGGGCAGCAGTTGGGCGGCGGCGACACGGGCGACGAGTCGGCTCCGTCGTGCCGGGTCGGCCAGGGCCTGGGGCGTGACGTCGATGGCCAGGGGCGCTTCGTGACCGCACCAGATCACCACCGAGGGGTGGTGGCCGAGTACGTCGACGAGCTCGCGCGTCTGACGGCGGGCCTGTCGTCGGATCGATCGGTGGTAGCCCCACTGCAGCGGCATGTCCTGCCAGAGCAGCAGCCCGGCGGCATCGGCCGCGTCGTACAACTCTGGGCGCGCCACGTGCGCGTGCACTCGCAGCAGGTCGAGCCCGGCCTCCCGGGCCAGGCCCACATCGGCGGCCACCTCCTCGGGGGAGGCCTCCGACAGCGCGGCCCGCGTCGGGCCGTGGTTGGATCCCTTCACGAACAGTCGCTCGCCGTTCACCCACAGGATCCAGTCCTGCAGTGCCACCTCGCGCAGGCCGATGCTTCGGGAGATGCCATCGCTGTGTCGACCATCGGGCAGCACCACGTCGACGCGGACCTCGTGCATCGGCTGGTCGCCGAGGGCCCATGGCCACCACCGCTCGGGGTCGGGCACGTCCACCGTCCACTCGACGCGGTTCTCCCCCGTGGCCAGCGGCTGGTTGCGGGCATCGACGAGCTCGGTGCCGTCGGGTCGCACGACGGTCGTGCGGATGGTCACGTCGCCGGATGTCGCCGCGTCGAGCACGACCCGCAGCCCCAACGTGGATCGGTCGACCCTGGCCGATCGGCACAGGATGCGACTGTGGGCGATGCGCACCGGACCCGACCGCTCGATGCGCACCGGCGCCCAGATGCCGCCCGGGTTGCCGTGGCGGTCGAGCAGGTCGCCATGCTGGAAGACGCCGGTGAGGTTGCGCTTGGCCGTGCGATCGCCGGGAGGTGTGCACGCCACCTCGAGGGCGAGCACGTGGTCGTGGCCCGACCGCAATGGCTCGGTGACCTCGAACGACTGGGCGAAGAAGTAGCCCTCGGCATCGCCGAGGTAGGCGTCGTCGAGCCAGACGTCAGCGGTGTAGAAGACGCCGTCGAGCACGAGCCAGTCGCGTCCGTCGGGGTCGGGCGGGAGCGCAGCCGTCGAGAACGTCCGGCGGTACAGCAACGGGTCGTCCAGGTCGGCGAAGGCCGGGGAGGATCGCCACTGCCCGGGCACGGTGACGTGGGCCCACGTGGTGTCGTCCATGGCGGCCAGCGAGGTCCGACGCAGGTCGTCGTCGGCCGGCGTGGCGCGCCACGGTCCCGAGAGGTCGAGCGCGGGGCGGGTGGCGTCCATCGGTGCGGACGCTATCGGCCCGGCGCGGCACGCCGCGGCGCTGCGTTGGCCCTCCGGCCGCTCAGAGATCCAGCGAAGTGCGTGGCTACGATGCGACAGGGAGGTTGGCAACGGTGGAGCACGAGCCTGGAACGGGGGACGAACTGGTGGCGCTCGGCGACCTCGTCGACCTCGCGCTCCTGGACGAGCTGACCGAGCCGCTCACCGATCTGCTCGTCGTCATCGACCGCTTCGATGTCATCGCCTTCGCCAGCCGATCGACGAAGTCGCTGCTCGGCTTCGAGCCGTCCGACGTGGTGGGTGGGACGGTGCGCGACCTCCTGGCGCCGCAGGTGTCCGACGCCACCATGAACATCATTGGGGTGCGTAGCGGCTTGGACGCCACGACGCGCGTGCAGATCGTCGACGCCTTCGGCGAGGTCGTGGAGTTCACCGTCCAGGGGGGCAATGGGGAGCGACTGTGGGGCCACGGCTACTGGTCGATCCTGGCTCATCCGGTGGCTGCCGCCGGCAGCCACCTCGATGCCCTCCGCCAGCGCGTCGCCTTCGAAGACCTGCTCACCCGGGTGGCGTCGGGGTTCGTCCAGCTGGGGGCCAACGAGATCGACGACGGCGTGGACCGGGCCCTCGCCGACATCGCCACCTACGCCGCCGTCGACCGCGCCTTCGTGTTCCTGACCGACGACCGACGCCGGACCCTCGAGCTGCGCCACGAATGGCTGACCGACTCGGCATCGGCCCGTCCGGAGCGGTGGCGTTCGGTGCACCAGGCCGCCGTGCCAGGGTGGATGGGGCTGCTTCGCGACCGCGCCCTGCTCTACCTGCCACGCGTCGCTGACCTCGATCCGACCTGGCACGGCGAGCGTGACCTGTTGGTCGACAGCGGGGTGGCGAGCATGCTCGCCGTGGCCATCGCCGACCAGGGGCGCCTGGTGGGCATGATCGGCTTCGACTCGCTGGCCACCGAGCGCACCTGGACCGACGACCACCTCGTGCTCCTCGAATCGGCTGCCGGGATCATCGGCCAGGCCCTGGCCCGGCGCGACGCCGAGCAGCGGTCCACGATGGCGTTCGATCGGGCCCCCCTGGGGATGGCTGTCCTGTCGATCGACGGCAAGCACCTCGAGGTCAACGACGCCTACGTGCGGCTCGTCGCCCGTCAGGCCGAGGAGCTCCTGGCCGTGCCGTTGCTCGAGCTCGTCGAGCGGGCGGACCGCCCGGCGCTGCTCGACTGCCATCGCTCGATGGTGCTGCGGAAGGCCGTGCAGGCGACGGTGGAGGTGCGCGTGCCGCGGCCGGACACGATCTCCGCATGGATCCGCTTGCACCTGGCCGCCGTGCACGACACCGACGGTGCGCTGCGGTACATGCTCGTGCACGCCGAGGACATCACGCACCGCCGCGTCCAGGACCTCGAGCTCCAGGCCTCCGAGGAGCGCTACCGCACGCTGGTGGAGAACTCGCCGGCCGCCGTCACCCGTTTCGACCGCGACCGGCGGCTCGTGTTCGCCAGCCCGGCGGTCGAGACCATCTCTGGCTCGTCGGCCGGTGACCTCGTGGGGTCCGAGCTGGGCTCGTTGGGCTTGCCCGACCTCGTGGCCCGCTGGGGTCGCGACCTCGACCTCGTCTTCGCCACCGGCGCACGCGTCGACGCCGAGTGGGAGGCCGAGATCGGTGGCGAGCGGCGCTGGTTCCAGTCTCGGGCCGTCCCCGAGTTCGATGACGCCGGTGACGTCGAGCACGTGTTGGTGATGTCGACCGAGATCACGCCGCTCAAGCGCAGCGAGGCCGAGCTCGCCCATCGGGCCATGCACGATCCGCTCACCGGGGTGGCCAACCGGCTGCTGCTCGAGCAGGTGCTCACCCACCACCTGCTCGACGAGGCACTCGAGCCCGGGTCGCTGGCCGTGCTGTTCCTCGACCTCGATCGCTTCAAGCTCGTCAACGACTCCCTGGGTCACCATGCCGGCGACGAGCTGCTCGCCGCCATCGCCGATCGCCTGGTGGCCCTCGTGCCGGCGTCGGCCATGGTGGCTCGCCTCGGTGGCGACGAGTTCGTAGTGCTGCTCACCGAGGTGGCGTCGTTGGCCACGGCGGCCGGCGTGGCCGAGCGGATCCACGCCGAGGTGTCGGTGCCGGTGCGAGTGGCCAGCACCGAGGTCACGCCCACCGTGAGCATCGGCATCGCCGTGCACGGTCCGGAGCACCTCGATGCAGGCAGCCTGCTCGGCGACGCCGACTCGGCCATGTACCTGGCCAAGGCCCGCGGTCGGCACCGCACCGAGCTGTGCGACGACGACCTCCGCACCCAGGCCGGCAAGCGCCTCGACCTCGAGCGCCACCTGCGCGGCTCCGTCGACGACGGCGGGCTGCTCGTGTGGTTCCAGCCCGAGATGGCCATCGCCGGACCGCGCGCCGGGACGGCGGTCGGGCTCGAGGCCCTGGCCCGCTGGCAGCATCCCGAGCGGGGTCTCCTCGAGGCCGGCGCCTTCATCGAGCTGGCCGAGGAGACCGGCCTCATCCTCGAGGTGGGGCGCTGGGTGCTCATCGAGGCGTGCCGACAGCTTGGGGCCTGGCTCGAGGCCGACCCGTCGCTCGACTTGGCCGTCCGCGTGAACCTTTCGCCCCGGCAGCTGGCCCAGGCCGATTTGGTCGACGTCGTGGTGGGGGCGCTGTCCGAGGGTGGCGTCGCCCCGCATCGACTGTGCCTCGAGGTCACCGAGACCGCCCTCATGGACGATCCCGACCACGGTGCTCGGGTGCTGGCCGATCTGCACGACCTCGGCGTGCGCTTGGCCATCGATGACTTCGGGACGGGCTACTCGTCGCTCGCCCAGCTCAAGCGCTTCCCGGTCGATGTGCTCAAGATCGACCGGTCGTTCGTGGACGGCCTCGGCACCGACCCCGGTGACACGGCCATCGTCGAAGCCATCCTGTCGATGGCCGCCGCCCTCGATCTCGAGGTCGTGGCCGAAGGCGTCGAGACCGAGGTGCAGCTGGCGGAACTGCTGCGCCTCGGCTGCGAGCGGGCCCAGGGCTACCTGTGGGCCCGAGCCGAACCGGCCGACACCGTGGTGGGTCACTTCGGCTAGCTCGCCGGTAGCCTCCGTCCATCGACCGGACTGCCTGCTGGGGGACCCCATGACCGATCTGCCGACCACGTTGGGCGAGCTCCGAGCCGTGGGCTGGACATCTCGCTCCGTGAAGGACGAGATCCGCACCAACGCGATCGCCCGGATCCGCTCCGGCAGCCCGCTGTTCCCCGGCGTGCTCGGCTACGAGGACACGGTCCTGCCCGATCTCGAGCGTGCCCTGCTGGCCGGGCACGACGTGATCTTCCTCGGCGAGCGCGGCCAGGCCAAGACCCGCATGATCCGGTCGATCGTGGGCCTCCTCGACGAGTGGATGCCCATCATCACCGGGAGCGAGATCAACGACGATCCGTATCACCCGGTGTCGCGGCACGCCCGCCAACTGGTGGAGGAGTCCGGCGACGAGACGCCGATCGCCTGGGTCCACCGCGACGACCGCTTCGGCGAGAAGCTGGCCACGCCCGACACCTCGATCGCCGACCTCATCGGCGAGGTCGACCCCATCAAGGTGGCCGAGGGGCGCTACCTGTCCGACGAGCTCACCCTGCACTACGGCCTGGTGCCGCGGACCAACCGCGGGGTGTTCGCCATCAACGAGCTCCCTGACCTGGCCGAGCGCATCCAGGTCGGCTTGCTCAACGTGCTCGAAGAGCGCGACGTGCAGATCCGCGGCTACAAGATTCGCCTCCCCATCGATGTGCTGCTGCTGGCCTCGGCCAACCCCGAAGATTACACGAACCGGGGGCGGATCATCACCCCGCTGAAGGACCGCTTCGGCGCCCAGATCCGCACCCACTACCCGCGTGAGGTGGCCACCGAGGTCGTCATCGCCGAGCAGGAGGCCCGGCCGCTGGAGGCTCCCGGCCTCGAGGTGCAGATCCCGTCGTGGATGGCCGAGATCGTGGCCAACGTCTCGCACCTGGCCCGCCAGAGCCCGCAGATCAACCAGCGCTCGGGCGTGTCGGTTCGGCTCACCGTGTCCAACCTCGAGACGTTGGTGGCCGGTGCCACCCGACGGTCGCTGCTGCACGGCGAGACGACCGTCGTCCCCCGGGTGAGCGACCTGCCGTCGCTCACGGCCTCCACGGCCGGGAAGGTCGAGATCGAGGCCCTCGAGGAGGGGCGCGACGCGCAGATCATCGCCCACCTGCTCAGCGGCGCGGTGCTCAACGTGTTCCGCGAGCGGGTCGACCCGACGTTGCTGCGCCCGGTGATCGAGGCGTTCGACGGCGGCCGGATCGTGGACGCGGGCGACGACGTCACGTCGGCCGAGCTGGCTGGTCTGGTCGGTCAGGTGGCCGGGCTCGACGCCTGCGTGGCAGCCCTGGTGGGCAACGAGGGCTCGTCCGAGGCGTTCACGGCCAGTGCCGTGGAGCTCGTGCTCGACGGCCTGCACCTGTCCAAGCGCCTCAACAAGGACACGGCCGGTGTCCGCTCCCAGTACCGCGGCCGCTAACCAAACCTCAGGCCAGGTCGCCAGCCATCTCGGGCTTGTCCTCGTTGCCGGCGAGGGCCTTGTAGGCCAACGCGCCGAGCACGCCACCCACGATCGGGGCCAGCCAGAAGAGCCACAGCTGCCCGAGGGCGTCGCCGCCCACCATCAGCGCCGGGCCGGTGGATCGGGCCGGGTTCACCGATGTGTTGGTGACCGGGATGCTGATGAGGTGGATCAGGGTGAGTCCGAGACCGATGGCGATGGGGGCGAACCCGGCCGGGGCCCGGCCGTCGGTGGCGCCCATGATGATGGCCAGGAAGACGGCCGTGAGCAGCACCTCGATGATGAGGGCGGCGGCCAGGCTGAAACCACCGGGGCTCATGTCGCCGAAGCCGTTGGTGGCGAAGGCGCCCGCGCCCTCGCGCAGCGAGTCGGCGGTGGCTCCCTCGCGTCCGACGGCCACGACCCACAGCACGCCAGCGGCAGCGATGGCCGCCGCTGTCTGCACGGCGATGTACGGCGCGGCCAGCTTGGCCTCGAAGCGTCCGCCGGCCACCAGGCCCAGAGTGACGGCCGGGTTGAAGTGGGCGCCCGAGATGTGGCCCACGGCGTAGGCCATGGTCATGACCGTGAGGCCGAACGCCAGCGAGACGCCGACGAAGCCGATGCCCAGCCCGGTGTCCTCGCCGTTGGAGAGGAACTTGGCGGCCAGCACGGCGCTGCCGCAGCCGCCGAACACGAGCCAGAAGGTGCCGAGGAACTCCGCACCGAGCTTCCTTCCGAGATCCATGCCTGTCTCTTTCGACGTCAGTCCATCCGTTGGTCGGGCTGCATTGTTGCAGGCTCAGTGCGTCAGGACGCGGACCGAGCCATCGTTGCCGGCCACGTACGCCGAGTCGACGGTCGTGCCCAAGAAGATGCCGTGCTCGAGCAACCCGGGGATGGCGGCGAGGGCGGCGGCCAGGGCGACCGGGTCGGCGATGGGGCCGAAGTGGGCGTCGAACACGAGGTTCTCGTTGTCCGATCGCTCCGGGCGGGTCGTCACGTCGGCCGCACCCAACGCCCGCACGCGGGAAGCCACCACACCCGGTGCGAAGTCGAGCACCTCGAGGGGGATGCCGAAGGGGCCGAGGGCGGGCACGACCTTCGACTCGTCGGCCACCACCACGAACCGGTCGGCCATCTCGGCCACGATCTTCTCGCGGAGGTGGGCGGCGCCGCCGCCCTTGGTCAGGTTGAGGTCGGGGTCGATCTCGTCGGCCCCGTCGATGGCGATGTCGAGGTGGCCGAGGTCGTCGGGCGCCACCACGCGCAGGCCGAGCGATCGGGCCAGCTCGTCGGTGCGCTGCGACGTGGCCGTGCAGGTGATGTCGAGCGCGGCGTCACCGAGGGCGACGATGGTGAAGTGCACCGTGGAACCGGTGCCCAGCCCGACGCGCATCCCGTCGGTGACGAGGGCAGCGGCCTGGCGGCCGGCGGCCTCTTTGGCGGCGGCGAGGGGATCGGTCGTCATGTCGCTCAGCTTCCCACGGGTCAGGACGCCTTGGTGTCCTCGTCGCTTCCGGAGGTGATGGCGACACCGGCGAGGGCCAGGCCGGCGACGATGAAGGCCATCGACACGACGCGTCGGTCGGTGAGGCTGGCCTGGCAGGCGAAGGCGGGGTCGGGGAACGAGGTCAGGTCGAGTGACTGCGCCACCGGCCCGCCGGCGGCGCCGACGTAGCGGGCCGCGCCGCGTCGGCAGTCGATCAGCATCTGGCGCGTGCTGGCACCGCCCTCGGGCACGTCCACGCTGACCGTGTCGGTGATGGTGAACGGCGCCGTGGCATACCAGACGCAGCCGAGGAGCCCGAGGGCCACGGCGACCCCTGCGGCGAGCCAGCGGCGGATCATGGGTCAAGCATGCACGACGCGCCGCGCGGCCGCCGGGCAACCTGCGGTCGGAGCGGCCCGTAGGATTCGCCGGTCGTTCCGGCGGCGGTGCACCCATGGCCTTCAACTCGCTGCAGTACGCAGCCTTCCTGCCCCTGGCGCTGCTGGCGTACTGGGCCACACCGACGCGGTGGCGCACCGCGGTGCTGCTGGTGGCGTCGTACGCCTTCTACGGCTCGTGGGCCTGGCGGTTCCTGCTGCTGCTGTGGTTCACGACGCTGGTCGACTACACGGTGGCCCGCCGAATCGAGGCGAGCGACGACGATCGTCGGCGCCGGCGACTGCTGTTCGTCACCCTGGGAGCCAACCTCGGGGCGTTGGCGTACTTCAAGTACGCCGGCTTCTTCGTGCGAGAGGCCACGACGATGCTCGGTCGCGTGGGGTGGGGCAGCGACCCCGTGCTGCTCGAGATCCTGCTGCCCGTCGGCATCTCCTTCTTCACCTTCCAATCGATCGGCTACGTGGTCGACGTGTTCCGTCGTCAGCAGCCGGCCGAGCCGTCGCTCGTCACCTTTGCCACCTTCGTGGCCTTCTTCCCCCAGCTCGTGGCCGGGCCGATCTCGCGCGGCCACGACCTGCTGCCGCAGCTCCGTGGCGACCGGCCCCGTCCGACCGGCGACGCCGCGTTGAGCGGCGTGTTGCTGATCGTGCGCGGCCTCGTGAAGAAGGTCGTCATCGCCGACTCGTTGGCCCCGTTGGTGGCCCCGGCGTACACCGGCTCCGGGTTCGGTTCGGCTACGGCGCTGATCGCCATCCTCGCCTTCGCCGGGCAGATCTATGCCGACTTCTCGGCCTACACCGACATCGCCCGTGGCTCGGCCCGGCTGTTCGGCATCGAGCTGGTGGTGAACTTCCGCCAGCCCTACCTGTCGCGCAACGTGACCGAGTTCTGGCGGCGTTGGCACATCTCGCTGTCGACGTGGCTGCGCGACTACCTCTACATCCCTCTCGGCGGAAACCGCCGCGGCGAGTGGACCACCGCCCGCAACCTGTTCCTGACCATGGTGCTCGGCGGGTTCTGGCACGGGGCGAGCTGGACGTTCCTGGTGTGGGGTGCCCTGCACGGCATCGCCCTCGTGATCGACCATGCCCGCAAGGTGGTCGCCGACACCTCGCACCGGCTGCCCACGCTGCGGCAGGCTCCCGCCGTGGTGGCCACCTTCGCGTTCGTGGCCGCCGCTTGGGTGTTCTTCCGCGCCGGGTCGTTCTCGCAGGCCGTCGACGTGTTCGCCGGTCTGTTCGATCCTGGCGGCACCGCACCGGCGGCGGGCCACGTCACCCTCGCCGTGGTGTTGCTCGGCGCCCTTCTGGCCAGCGACTTCGTAGAGCGCGGTGTGCAACACCCGCTGCGCACGGTGCGGGCCCGACCGGGTCTCACCGGGCTCGCCCTCGGCGCGTCGTTCGTCGCCGTCCTGGTGTGCAGCGGCGGCGCCCCCACCCCGTTCATCTACTTCCAGTTCTGACGCGGCTTTTTGGGCAGCTGATCCGTCGGGGGCCGACGGATCAGCCGCCCGAAACGGGGGGGGAGGCCGGCCGTCAGATGCGGTCGGGGGCGTCGATGCCGAGGAGGCCGAGGCCGGTCGAGAGCACGCGGGCGGTGAGGTCGCACAGCACCAGGCGCGAGCGGCGCACGGCATCCTCGGCGGACAGCACCGGGCACGACTCGTAGAACGAGGTGTACGTCTGGGACAGCTCGAACAGGTACGTGCACAACTTATGGGGCTGGTAGCTGGCGAAGGCGTCGTGCACGGCCCCGTCGAACGAGAGCAGGGCCAGGGAGAGCTGCCACTCCACGGGCTCCACGAAGGCGATCTCGGCCGGCGGACTCGTATCCACGCTCTCGGCCTCGGCCCGGCGCAGGATCGACCGGACGCGGGCGTGGGCGTACTGCAGGTACGGCGCTGTGTTGCCCTGCAGGGCGAGCATCCGATCCCACTCGAACTTGTAGTCGCGCACGCGATCGACGCTGAGGTCGGCGTACTTCACGGCGCCGATCCCGACGGCCCGGGCGACGGTGTGGCGCGCCTCGGCATCGAGGCCGGTGCTCTTCTCGGACACCACGTCACCGGCGCGCCGTACGGCCTCCTCGAGCAGCTCGGCCAGCTTCACCGTCTCGCCTGAGCGGGTCTTGAACATCTTGCCGTCGGCGCCGAGGATCGAACCGAAGGCCACGTGCACTGCCTGGGCCGGCGGGGTCAGCCACCCGGCCATGCGGGCCACCTCGAACACCATCTCGAGGTGGTCGGACTGCGGGGCGCCGACGATGTAGAGGATGAGCGAGGCGTGCAGGTCGTCGAGGCGGTGACGGATGGCGGCCAAGTCGGTGGCCGCGTAGCCGTAGCCGCCGTCGGACTTGCGGACGATGAGCGGCTGCGGTTCGCCCTCGCGGCCCACGAAGCCGTTCGGGAAGACGCAGTCGGCGCCGTCGTCGGTGACGAGCAGCCCGGCGGCATCGAGGTCGCTGACGACGGTGCCGAGCAGATCGTTGTAGTCGCTCTCGCCTGCGTAGTCGTCGACGCCGAGCGTCACGTCGAGCTGGTCGTAGATGCGCGCGAAATAGCGGGTCGACTCGTCGACCAGCAGGCGCCAGAGGCGGAGC
>Ga0335397_10008223_pt1 | contig 13154 bp, 8 predicted proteins | sample MAT04_FD_205740 | JGI IMG/M metagenome (GOLD analysis project Ga0335397, IMG submission 205740) | Freshwater microbial communities from Lake Fryxell liftoff mats and glacier meltwater in Antarctica - MAT-04 (spades assembly) (version 2) ...
CTATCTCGGCTTGTTTTGGGCGGACATGGCCTGTGCGCTGATTGTGTCGGCAACGACCCTGATCTTGCCCTTATGCATTCGGTACATTACCAAAAATGTCTTAGAAGGCAATGCACCCAACGCCCTCAACCAAATCTATTTGATGGGCGCGGTGATGCTGGCGCTGGTCGCCGTGCATACCTTGTGTAATGCATTTGTGGACTACCAGGGCCATATGATGGGGGCCTTGATGGAACGGGATATGCGCGCTGAATTGTTTGCGCACTATCAAAAATTATCGTTTCGTTTCTACGATGAACAACAAACTGGTCAACTGCTGACGCGCATTACCAACGATTCGTTTGATTTGTCCGAGTTGTATCATCATGGCCCCGAAGACATTGTCATTTCGTTGCTCAACTTTGTGGGTGCCTTTGCGATCATGGTCAGCATCAATGGCCGGCTGGCCGGCATGATCTTTCTCTTTTTGCCAATCATGGCCGTGTATAGCTACTACTTGAATAGACGCTTAAAGCGCGCGTATCGCAGAAGCAAGGATCGCATTGGCGACATCAACGCCCAAGTGGAAGACACGCTGGCCGGCATCCGCACCGTCAAGTCATTTACCAACGAGGGGGTGGAAGATCAGAAATTCCGGCACACCAACAACCGCTTTGTGGACAGCCGACGCGACGTTTATCAAAGTGAGATGTACTATTACAGCGGGTTGATTGCCTTCACCCAACTGATGACCATCGCTGTGATCATCTTTGGCGGCGTGAGTATGGTAACTGGCGCGTTGGATTTGGCTGATTTGCTGACCTTTCTGCTCTATGTGGGCATCCTCATTGAGCCGATCAAGCGCTTTGCCAATTTCACGCGGCTCTATCAAGAGGGCATTACTGGATTTGACCGCTTTATGGAAGTTTTGGAGGTTGCGCCGGACATCCAAGATGCCGCCGATGCGATTGACCTGCCACAGGTGCAAGGTCATGTGGAATTTAAGAATGTAAGCTTCAAATATCAAGAAGGCTATCATTATGTGCTGAAGAATCTATCGCTGGATATCAAGGTCGGTGAATATGTGGCCTTGGTAGGGGCTTCTGGCGTGGGTAAAACCACTCTCTGCTCTTTGATTCCGCGCTTCTATGAAGTAACCGCGGGCGAAATCCTGCTCGACGGGGTGAATGTCCGCAAGCTTCGCCTAGGTGCATTGCGCAAACACATTGGCATTGTCCAGCAAGATGTCTATTTGTTCGCCGGCACTGTGGCCGACAATATCCGCTATGGGAAACTGGATGCAAGCTTGGATGAGATTATCGCAGCTGCCAAAAAAGCCAATGCCCATGCGTTTATCATGGCGTTGCCCGATGGCTATGCTTCGGCGATTGGGCAACGGGGCGTAAAATTATCGGGCGGGCAAAAGCAACGATTGAGCATTGCGCGCGTCTTCTTAAAAGATCCCGCCATCATCATTTTTGATGAAGCGACCAGCGCGTTGGACAATGAAAGTGAAAAGGCGGTGCAAGACTCTTTGGAGCGCTTAACCGACAACCGCACCACCCTGGTCATTGCCCATCGGCTGTCCACTGTCCGTAATGCCCAAAGAATTGTTGTCCTAACCGATAATGGCATTGATGAGCAGGGCACCCATACCGAGCTACTCGCCTTGAATGGCACCTACGCCCATTTATACAACATGCAATTAACCACCAGCTTGAACTTGCCGCATCATCTGCCCGCGCAAACCGAAGCTTCTACCGACGGGGGGCACACCGAGCAGGCGTAAGGTATAGCTTTTGCCTTGGGCGATGGGGTTTGCGGATAGGAGATATCCTACTAATCGTGGAATCGTGCTTGAAGAAAATCTATCCGATCGTCTGCCACAACGTATACCAACCGATGTTCCTGTGTAATACGCCGTGACCATATTCCGGGGCCAAGGTACTTGAGGAGTTCTGGCTTGCCAATGCCCCCAAACGGATCGCGCAGGACTGTTTTAATCAACGCAAAAATACGTAAAGCTGTGCGGCGATCCGTATCAACCCAAAAGCGCAAATCCTCGCGAAACTCGGGTTGGAAGATGGCCTCGCGTATGTGCAACTCAGGCATCCTGCGGTTCTAGACCAACCGCTTGGCGAAGGCTCGCGACTGTCTGTAGGATTCAAATGCATTCCGGGATAGCAACAGCAGAGGGTACAAGGCAGTGAATCGATCTGTTGCTATCTCGGAATGCTAGCCATGGTAACGCCCTGCTTATTCGGGAACAACTCTATTATGCAAGACGAAGGGATTTCATGCTGGACTGTTGCGCCCTTTCAGGGCGATGTTCCATGCCGGTTTATACAATAGTATCAGTTCACGTTCAAGCTGTTCAATGCGCGTATTGTCAAACAGCGGGTGAATATAGCATTGTACCGCCGAAGTGTATTGATTAACCAGTGCATTAAGATGGCAATTCGTTGCCTGCCCATCAAGGTAGCAGTTTTTCGGATGGATAACGCCATATCCTTGATTAAACCGCTTTCCAAAGTTATCACGGCAGCGACCAATATACACTACTGTATTATTAACGACATAACAGTATAATCCTTTTTGCGCTTTTGCCGATGTGTCTTTTATAGAAAAGGTGCAATAGTGGGCATCACCGTACATGTTGAGAAAGCGGCGATAGAAGGCATCACCTTCTTGCTTAAGCTCGTAAAGAAATGCTCCAAGCGGTTGATGGTATGACTTCATATACGTTTCAGTGATGATGGATTGTAGATGAGCGTAACGGCGATGCGCGATTGTCTCTGCAACGGTCTTATTATTTTTGTGAGCAAATACATTAGTAAGATGATGCGCTTTAAATGTGAGTGTCACCGCTTGAAATGTTACAGTTAGAGTCGGAGTTACAAGTTCCAAGAGACACCTCACAATATAGTCACAAAATGTCAACTATAGACACCGAATTGCACCAGGTAAAGAAAAATAAGATGTAGATTCATTCTAGCAACAACCGCTTACAGTTGCAAGATAACTGATATCAGGTATACCCTACCACACTCCACTCCACAACCCTGGACTTCCACGCCCGATTTGCTCTCCGCGACATCTTCATTCATAATGACGGGCGGCAAACCGTACCCCCGATCTGCCGGATGCCTTGTTCTCTAGAATTGCTGCCTATACAGAAGGATGAATTATGTCTGATTTGCGAATTGGTGTGATTGGGGCGGGTGGTCGTGGCGACTTGGCGGCCCATGCTCATCAACCGGGGGCTGGCTCGCGCATTGTGGCTTGCTGCGATATGCAAGCGGCGACGTTACAACAGTGCCGTGAGCGCTATGGCAATGATATTTTTATCACCCATGACTACCATGAATTGCTGGCCCTGGACCTGGATGCGGTCTTTGTCGCCACGCCGGATTTCTGGCATGAAGAGCATGGCATTGCGGCGCTCGAAGCGGGCAAAGCCGTCTACCTGGAGAAGCCGCTGGCGATTACCATTCCTGGTTGCGATCGCATTCTGGAGACAGCGGTGCGTACCCAAGGTACCCTCTATGTCGGCCACAATATGCGCCACATGGCCTTTGTGCTTAAACTGAAGGAACTGATCGACAGCGGCGCGATTGGCGAAGTCAAAACAGCTTGGTGTCGCCACTTTGTCGGCCACGGCGGTGACTTCTATTACAAAGATTGGCATGCCGACCGTCGCCTTAGCACGGGCTTGTTGTTACAGAAAGCCACCCATGACCTGGACGTGCTGCACTGGCTCTGTGGCGGCTACAGCCAACTGGTCAATGCGCTGGGCGGCTTAACGCTCTATGGCCAGATCACCAATCGGATTGGGCCAGATGAGCAAGGGAAAAACCCCGGCGCAAAACTTGAACATTGGCCGCCGCTCAGCCACAAGGGGTTGAACCATGTGGTCGATGTGGAAGATGTGAGCATGATGAATATGCTGCTGGATAATGGCGTCTATGTGGCCTATCAGCAGTGTCATTACACGCCCGACTACTGGCGCAACTACACGATCATCGGCACCGAAGGGCGCATCGAAAATGTGGGTAATGGCGAAGATGACAACACGGTGATCAAGCTGTGGAACAAGCGCCACCACGGCTATGCCGAAGCAGATGTCATCTTTCCCGTGGTCAAGGAAAAAGGCAGCCACGGCGGTGCCGATCCCAAGATCGTGAACGAGTTTCTCGAAGTCGTGCGCGGGAATGCCAAAGCCAGCACATCGCCAGTGGCCGCGCGCTATAGTGTAGCGGCAGGCGTGGCCGCTACTGAGTCGTTGCGTTCCGGTGGGCAGCCGGTTGAGATCGCGCGTCTGCCCGCGGCGATTTCCGAATATTTCGCGTAAGCGCCCTGGGCTAAAGCCAACAGGTGGGGCGTTCTTAAACAACATTGGAACAGCGACTTATTCGACGTAGATTTCATCTTCCAGGAAGCTTGTCAGAGAGTCGAGTTGGAACGATACGAGCGTAGTAGGGGCACGAGGTATGGCGGATGAAAGTCACGGCACAACCGCAGATTTCCCCCGCCACACCTCATGCCCGTACGTCTACTTGTTTTTTTGGAATAGCCTAAGTTAATTTTGGATGATGCCTTAGTGTCTGTCCAAGAATAACATGGATGATTTTAGACAGATTTACTTGGGTAACATCACGTAAATTCACTACCTTATTTATGGACAGACCCTTAGTGTTCCTCTTCGCGCAGGGATGGATCACGCGCGACAGGATGGATTGACAGGTTCTTCCAATAATACTGCAAATCCCGGCGAGACCACCCCTGGTAGATTTCTCCCCAGGTTAGCCTCCCGTAGTGGGGCTGTAGGCCATCCTCGACAATGGGTTGGGACACACCCTGATACCGATAGTCCACTGAGATTCGCAATTGGTTGCCCGTGACATTAGGAAATGCCTTATGAATCGTATGGCTGTGAAAGAGCAGCATATCCCCAGCCGAGAAGCTGCTCGTATGCCAGAGTAGCCCTAGCTTATGGGTTGTAATGCCAATACCGCCTGCACCCTGGGCAGCGTGTACCGGCAAAACACCTACCCTGTGCGAGCCGGCCAACACAGCCAGACTGCCAAGTTCGACTGGGCAGTCGAGCAAGGGCATCCACATGGTGTAGGTCTCTGGTGTACCTTGGATCAACACATAGTCCTGATGGGATGGCGTAGTGAAATAGGTGGCGCGCGGATAGCTGATCCGGGCGATGTTGCGGGGATGGACCAGCACCGGCTCTTGCACCAAGGTTTCGACTACTTCGAGAAAGCGTGGGTGGTGAGCCAGCGCATGGAACGATTCCAGCCGCTGAACATCATCATAAATGGGCCCCCAGGCTGGCGAACCTTCTACAGCCGGCTCACCCAGGGCCAACCCAGCGGCGTCCATCCAACCATGTTTCTGGCAAATTGCGGCAATATCCTCGTAAACAGCCTTCACCTCAGTTGCCGGGAGCAGCGCACGCACAAAGAGATAGCCTTCCTGCTGCATCTGGTGTCGCAAAGCAGAGGCATTGTCCAGGAGGGATGTAGAATCGGTGAAGGGTAACATTTCCTCAACTGTGCTGGCTGCCTGGTTGATTGTATTTCCCATTGATAACGCTTCCTTTCTAATAGATAAAACCCTTAAAAGTCATAGATACGCTCTCGTGTATTAACCGGGCTTATTTGTATGACTTTTAAATGGTTTGTCCATAAATAGCACTGGATTCCCCACGATGGTGAAAGCCAAGGCGTGTCACCGCATCCCCAAAGACGGCTTGACCCGCTTAGATTCCCTCCAACGTCAGTTCCTTAGCAAAATGGCAGGCAGCAAGATGGTGACCACTTTCATCGATAGCCTGCAATGCTGGGTGCTGGTCAGCGCAAATCGGTTGGCGATAGGCGCATCTTGCATAGAAATAGCATCCGCTGGCCGTGAAAGACGCATTCGGGATTTCTCCCGTGAGAATGCGCGCTTTTCCCCGATATTTTGGATGTGGCTTGGGTGAGGCACCCAACAGCGCTTCAGTGTAGGGATGGCGCGGACGCTGGAAGAGGTTCTGGGTAGGTGCCAACTCAACCAGCTGGCCGATATACATGACAGCAACCCGATCACAAATGTGTTGCACCACGCCGAGATCATGGGAGATGAACAGATAAGTTAGGCCCAGGTTATCCTGCAAGTCGTTGAGCAAATTCAGAATCTGAGCCTGGATCGAGACATCAAGCGCCGAGACCGGCTCATCACAAATAATTAATTTGGGATTGAGGGCAAGGGCACGGGCTACACCAATCCGTTGGCGCTGTCCTCCAGAAAAGGCATGGGGATAGCGGATCATATACTCGGGACGTAGACCAACGGCGTCCATCAACTCGCTGACCCGCGCCTCTAGCGCTTTGCCCTTGGCGACGCCGTTCACTAACAGCGGCTCGCCAATAATGTCGCGTACACGCTGGCGCGGATTGAGCGACGAGAAGGGATCCTGAAAGATTAACTGGATATGGCGACGCACCTGCTTAAGCTCAGCCTTCTCCAACTTGGCAATGTCAACGACTTGCCCGTTGTCGCGAAAGAGAATCTCGCCGGCGCTAGGTTCGATGGCACGCAGGACAGATTTGGCCACTGTTGTCTTGCCACACCCAGACTCGCCGACCAATCCAAGCGTCTCCCCAGCAGCCACCGAAAAGCTGACATCATCGACCGCTTTCACGGTGCCAACGACCCGCCGTAAAAATCCCTTTGTCACCGGGAAGTATTTTTTAAGATTGCGTACATCAAGTAGCACCTCAGGTTCACTCATTTCGCCCTCCCCACAAGAAACAACTAACCACATGGCCCGGCTTCGTTTCGATCAGGGGCGGTTCCGCCTGATCACAGACGCCGGGCATAAACGATTCACAGCGGGGATGGAAGCGGCAGCCGGCAGGCAAATTGTAGGGATCCGGCACGGAACCCTTGATCGACGCCAGCCGTGCCTGCGGTTCTTCTTCAATTACTGGGATAGATTTGAGCAGCGCCACTGTATAGGGATGGCGGGGATCATCAAAGAGATCCCAGACCGACGTCCGTTCCACCACCTTGCCCAAATACATAACGGCGACTTCATCAGCCATTTCGGCGATTACGCCCATATTATGGGTAATGATCATGATCGCCATCCCCATTTCCCGTTGGGCTGTTCGTAACAGGTCGAGGATCTGGGCCTGAATGGTCACATCCAGGGCCGTAGTCGGTTCATCGGCAATCAACACCATAGGGGTACACGCCAGTGCCATCGCAATCATAGCCCGCTGCCGCATTCCCCCGGATAGTGCAAATGGGTAACTATCCACCCGCTGGTGGGGTAGGGGAATGCCGACTTTATCCAGCAGTTCGATGACCTGTTCTCTGGCTTGGAGCTTGGTCATATCAGGATAATGGAATAGGAGCGCTTCCATGATCTGCCAGCCGACGGTATAGACAGGCGAAAAAGCTGTCATGGGTTCCTGAAAGATCATGGCGATGTCTTTGCCCCGTACTTGGCGCAGTGCTTCACTCGTGGGTTTGTAGTCGACCAGGTTAACGACCTCACCTGCACGGTGGAGCAAGATTTCGCCTTCAACAATCTTGCCCCCCGCCCCCACGATCTGCAGGACCGACTGAGCTGTCACACTTTTCCCACAACCGGATTCACCGACAATGCCCAGCGTCTTCCCGCGGTTTAGGGTGAAAGAGACGCCATCAACGGCGCGCACCGTTCCTTCCTCAAAGAAAAAATGAGTGCGGAGATCTTTGATTTCTAAGACAATTTCATGCGTAGTCATGGATCAATAGTTGCTCTCTGGTTTAGATCGAGTAGGGATCGGCAGCATCTCGCATGCCATCACCTAGAAAGTTGTACATCAACACGGTGACGATGATAAACAGCGTCGGGATGAGCTGCCAGGGATGGTGGGCGATGGTCACGACATTTTGGGCTTCGCGGAGCAGCACACCCCAACTCACTGCTGGCGGTTGCATGCCTAATCCCAAGAAGCTTAGCGCCGTCTCGCCTAAAATCATCCCAGGGATCATTAGGGTCAAGGTGACGATCAGGTGGCTGGTGAATGAAGGAAAGAGATGGATCGCCATAATACGGGCCTCACCGGAGCCGACCAGCCGGGCTGAGACAACATAATCTTCTTCACGCAGGGAGAGCAGCTTGCCGCGCACCTGCCTGGCCAGGGTTCCCCAGGACATGAAGGAAAGAATGATCGTGATAAAGAAGTAGGTGCGAACGACCGGCCAGTCTTGGGGTAATGCCGCTGACAGGGCCATCCATAGGGGAATGGTAGGCAGCGCGAGAATAAACTCAATAGCGCGCTGGATGATCATGTCGGCCACGCCGCCAAAGTAGCCGGAGATGCCGCCGATCACCAGGCCCAGCACGAAGCTGAGGGTGACGCCAACCAGCCCGATTGACAAGGAAATGCGCCCACCATAGATTGACCGCGAGAAGATGTCGCGGCCCAGGCGGTCGGTGCCAAAGAGCATGATTGGCGCGCTCTCAACGGTGAACAAATGGCGCTGGGCTGGAATGAGTCCCCAAAGTTTGTATGGTTCCCCAGATGAGAAGAATTGGATGGGCAACCGTTGACTCGTATCCTCCGTATATTCCATGCGGAAGGTTTTCATGTTCAGCGCCGACTCGACGTTATAGATGAAAGGCCGGTAGAGTTGGCCGTTTTCAAACAGGCGAATCCGGGTGGGGGGCGCGTCCAGATAACCATCTAGGCGGGCATTTGCGCCATAGGGGCTGACAAATTCACAGAACAGGGCAGTAAAGTAGAGCACGGTCAACACTACCAGCGCCAGCCGCGCCAGATGATGTTTGCGGAATTTCCACCAGATCAATTGCCATTGGGTGGCCTGGTAGTAGCGTTCTTTGTCTTCGACGCTCATCTGGCCGACGGTCATTCGCCTATCCCTCCATAGCGGATACGTGGGTCGAGCCAGACCAACAGGATGTCGGCGATCAACGTCCCCACGACAGTCAAAGTACTTAAGATCAAGGTAATACTGCCCGCCAGGTACATGTCCTGGAAGAGCACGGCCTGCAACAGCACCGGTCCGGTTGTTTGCAGATTCAACACAATAGAAACCAGCACCTCGCCGCCGACAATCGACGGCAGAATCCAGCCGATGGTGCTGATGATCGGATTGACGGCAATTCGCACCGGGTAGCGAAAAAGCACCTGCTGTTCCGGTACGCCTTTGGCGCGCGCGGTGATCACATACTGCTTCTGTAACTCATCTAACAGATTGCCGCGCATCACGCGAATCAGGCCGGCTGTACCGGACATGCCGATAATGATCATAGGGAACCAAATGCGTTTGAGCATATCCCATATGCGGGCGATACTCCAAGGCGCATCGATATAGTCGGGCGAGAAAAGACCACCGACTGAGATACCAAACGTACTATAAAGCCCCCACATCAGCACCAGTGCTAACAAAAAGCCGGGTATAGACAGGCCGATGAAGCCGATAAAGGTGAAAATATAGTCAAAGAGCGAGTATTTGTGCGTGGCAGAATAGATGCCGATGGGAATGGAGACAGCAAAGACAAACAGGGTGGTGACCAGGGAAATAGCCACAGTCAGGGGAATACGTTCCACCAGCAATTCGCTGACCGGTTTGTTCCAACTGAAGGAACGACCGAAATCGCCTCTGAGCAGAATGTTGCTGATCCATTTGAGATACTGCCCATAGATGGGTAGATCCAACCCATACTGGCGCTTTAGCGAAGCCGCTTGGTCCTCTGTAACTCTGATGCCGGATGCCTCTAGATTCGTGATGTAGGTTGTCAAGTAGTCACCAGGTGGCAACTGAATAATAATGAAGACGACGATCGAGATGAGCCCCATAATGGGGATCAGCAGGATCAGCCGGCGCACAATATAGCCTACCATGAGCAACAAGCTTCCTTATCCGTATCAATGTCTAGAAAAGTATATCACCTACACCTTCGGTCCGGGCAAGCCATGACTGAGCCGGACCGAAGGTGTAGGCGTACGAAAGTCACGTAACAGAATTATTGGTCGATATACCACTGTTCCATGCTGTAGTTGATCACAATCCCTTTGAACTCATTGCTGAGACCCGTGGGTACATTCATGATCTTGGGGGTAAAAAAGGTGGGGTAGCGAGATTCCTCGACTGGTGAAAAGACCCAAACATTGTCCAGGTAGTTCTGGTAGATCGCAGCTAGCGCGGCTTGGCTTTCTGGTGAACCGATGCGCGCAACCATAAAATTATTATGCGCCTCGTAAAGGTCCTTGACCGCTTGCGGTGGCTCTACGCCGTTTGCACCCGCGGAGACATACCACGTGCTCCACTCAATCCCCCACTGGTTATGCGGCAGATAATCGTCCCAGCCGGCGCTAGGCCAGATGTCTTCGTGCGCCCAAACGCCGGTTGCCTGCACCTCGTTGGCTTGCACGCGCTGGTTAATCAGCGTCCAATCCCCAGCCTTGACCGCGGTGTTGACACCGACAGCTTTCCAATATTCAGCAATTAACTCGCCCATGGGGATATGGTCCTGCGAGAGGGCACCAAGCTCAAAAAGGATCGAGAAAGGTTCGCCGCCGGGCGCAAGCCGGTAGCCCTCTGCATCGCGCTGATCCATGCCCATCTCATCTAGTAGTTGGTTTGCCTTCGCCTGGCTGTACTCAGGATTGGTCGTCTCTTTGGGCAAAACAGCAAATTGGTCCAGATAAAAAGTCTTTAGGATCTCGGGTCGATTGATCGCATAGTTCAACGCCTGACGGAAGCGAACGTCCCCCGTCACCTCCTGCCACACCGGGTCATCATAGGTGAGGTTGAGCTTAAAGTCGATGGGCGTCCGGTGCATACGGGGCAGTAAGACCTTGACGCGACCCTGCTGTTCAGCTTCCGCCATGAGGGGCAGATTCTTGAGCGAAGAACGCTCCCCGATGTAGTCGAATTCACCCATGAGGGCGCGCGCGAACATCGTCTCTCGATCCTGCACCACTTCGGACAGGATGCCGTCGATGTAGGGGAGTTGATTGCCGGCGGCATCCACCTTGAAGTAGTAAGGGTTGCGCTCAAAGGTGAAAACGCCTGATTCGGCCTTCGTCATGATCCACGGCGTCAAGCTGGGATGGCCCAGACCCCCTTCGTTGGTCAGTTTCCACAGATTGGGCCCCAGTTGGCGGTCATTGAAGAGATTAAACCACTGGTCGTCTGTAATTGACTCCTCCGCCATTAGTGGTTGCAATTCCTCCAAGGGCGTATATTTGATATGAAACTGGGACAGATAATGTTTGGGGCGCAGGAATTCGGCATAGCTGTGCCAGCCGGCGATGGCTAACTGGGCTGGGAAGCTCCCGTAAGGCTCATCAAAGATGATCTTAAAGGTGTAGTCATCGACGATCTCAATTTGCATGGGCGTGCCAGAGCCGCGGTTCCCTGCCCGCAGCCAAGTGGGGAAGACCGGCGTGATCTCCTCATTCAACAGCACATCTTCATAGGAAAAGCGCACATCTTCGGTGGTCACGGGGACACCATCAGACCATTTCAGTCCTCTGCGCAGGTAGATGGTAAAGACGGTGTCATCTTCATTGACCTCCCAATCCCTGGCCACGTTGCCGTGAATGCCCAGGTCGTACTCGAACGCGCCGGGGGCCCAGATCAAAGGTTCATTCATCGCGATGTAGATGTGGGGATCGCCACTAGGGCTGTCGGAAGGCAGCCGAATGGTGCCACCGTATTCACCGGTCTGGATCTCCAGACCAACGACTAGTTCATCTTTCCCGGCTACATAAGGTTCGATCGGCAACCGCTCCTCGAGTGGCGGTAACTCGCCGGCGGCAACGCGGTCGGCAAGTAATGGGGATTCACCGTAGGCCCCGTCAGCAGTGGCTGGTGCTGCTTCTTGAACAGCCGGGGCAGCCGGTGCATCTGCCTCTACGGCTGCGGGAGCAGACGCACCTCCGCCACAGGCGCTCGTCATCACGGCGATGATGAGCAGGAAAGTCACAATCCTCCACAATTGATGTGTTGGCAATACTTTTCTCACTATCCTGGTTCTCCTTTTGACTTGTGAACAAAATGATCTTGCCACGAAAAACTATACTCTGCAGAAGCACACAGAAGCCAATTGCTGAGGCTAGACAATGATATTCTGTGGCGCTGCTCAGTATCTGTCGTCACTGCGTCGAGGGATCAGGTACGAATCCACAGCAGGGTAAATTGGAAGTAAATCTTCAGGATTCAGTCGCTATGGGGAACACTATTCTGAATCGCGCAACTGACTTCCACCTCTGTCGCTAGTGCTTTTGAGCACAAATAAGTAGACAGTGGGACAGTAGGTCAGTAAAGCAGTACAAACTGTCGTACTGACCTACTGTCCCACTGTCTAACTACTTCCACCCAACTGTACTAGTCAGCCAAAAGCTGCGCCGCCAGCATTTCAATCTCTGCAAATTGCTCCTCTATCAAGAGGCGACCATAGTCAGTCAACTGACCAGATCCGATCTTGCGCCACGCTGCCCAGGGGTGTTCTTTGCGCCAGCCTTGAATTTGGGCGCTGACAATCGCTCGTTCTGCTCTGATGGATGCCGCCACTTGTTCGGCACTCCAGTTAGGCATAGCCACCGCCAATTGGGCCAGACGGGCGACGATCAGATCGGCGTACTGTTGGCCTACTGTCGGCGAAGATCCTTGCTCAATTCGATCATCCCGGCCATAGTCGGGGTCGGACCGGATGCGCGCCATGGCGACCAATTCGGGATGTAGATACCAAAGCAGAGACGTTTCACCAATCCCTGCATGATCACCTAGGTAGCCAATGTCGTGAGCTAGCCAATATTCGGGCATGCCCAGAATGGGCATTTGCAGACGTTCGGACATACGGGCAGCAGTTTCTCGGACTACAATCTGCTGATTATGCCCGTAGTGGCCCGTAATGATGATTGTGGCTTTGAAGCCAATCCGATGAAATTCACTGCAGAGCTTTTCGAGCCAAGGGCGCAGGAGTGTGTTCTCCCATGCATGCTCACCCTCCAGAACAACGGTTGCCGGTTTGTCCAACCCGCCCATCCCGCCGTACAGTGGGGGATGGACCACGCCGCCACCCGCGTGGTAGGCGGCGCGCACACAGAGTTCATGCGCCTTTAATGCGTCCAACCCCAGTGCGTTGTGTTCACCAT
>Ga0335397_10008225_pt1 | contig 13153 bp, 7 predicted proteins | sample MAT04_FD_205740 | JGI IMG/M metagenome (GOLD analysis project Ga0335397, IMG submission 205740) | Freshwater microbial communities from Lake Fryxell liftoff mats and glacier meltwater in Antarctica - MAT-04 (spades assembly) (version 2) ...
GTCTGTGAGTATCAAGACTCTGTTTGACGAAGCGTGTGGAATTCTGCGACACACGTTACCTCCGGGGATTACGGTTCATACAAAGGTCGGAGATTCACTGTGGCCGATTCTTGCGGATTCGACTGAGCTGTCTCAGGTTTTGATGAATCTCGCCATCAATGCGCGCGACGCGATGCCAAACGGTAGTGTGCTGACATTTGAGGCGGTGAATGCCAGAGTTAGTCAAAGAACTACACTCACGCAATTGCCTGAGGGCAGGTATGTACGAATTTCAGTAACAGACACAGGCACAGGAATCCCCTTCAAGATTCTGGATCGGATTTTCGACCCATTCTTCACCACGAAAGAGCAGGGCAAGGGAACAGGACTTGGTTTGGCGACCTGCATGGGAATCGTGCAGAGCCACGATGGCACTTTTTCTGTTTACAGCGAACCGGGACGTGGAACAAATTTCACGTTCTATCTGCCCGCAAGGCATGGTGCCGCAAACAGCGATATACTGTCGAACAACAGGCAGTTCCCAGTCGGGAATGGCCAGAAAATTCTCCTCGTGGACGACGAAGAGTCGATTTTGCAGATGGCTGCTGCGACTTTGGAATTGTATGGTTACAAAGTGGTCACAGCTTTGGGCGGAGCGGCAGCGATCAGCATCTTTCAGCAACAGCACGACGAAATTGATCTGGCCATTGTTGACATGATGATGCCGAATGTGGATGGCAACAAAACCATCAAAGTCATGAAGTCGGTTTGTGCGAATCTTCCAGTCATTGCCAGCAGCGGCCTCAGGAGACCGGAACAAGGAAACGGAAATATGAACGCGGCAGAGGCATTTCTTTCCAAACCCTATACGGACGAAGAACTTCTTCGCGCCGTGAGTAGTGCGCTCAATCATCCTGGTGTCATCAGCGAAACCAATGTCGAATGAAGGAAAGGGTCGGGAGTCTATTTTGGAGAGTTGCCTGGTAAACAACGCTGTCCTTTCCGTCCAAAAAAGACTCCCGGCCCTCTGCACGCACCCGGCCGAAACTGCGGTTGCATTCTACCCTACGGATCTTGAATTCAGGACTGTTCTTAAAATCGTGTTATGAAAGAAAGAACTATGACAAAATTACTGGTCGTTGATGACGAACAACTGATCCTCGATTGCATTCGTTACGCCTTCCCACAGCCAGACTACACGTTGATTACGGCAACAACAGCCGCGAATGCGATGGAGGCGTTTCGGTCCGAGTCTCCAGACGTAGTATTGCTGGATATCCGATTGCCCGATATGTCCGGGCTGGACCTGTTTCACAAGTTCCACATGGCCGATGCGCGGGTTCCCGTGATTCTGATGACCGGCCAGGGGACGTCCGGAACCGCAATCCAGGCCATGCAGGCCGGTGCATTTGAATACATTGTCAAACCCTTCGTTCCGGAAACGCTGATTCCGCTGGTGGAATCTGCTGCGGAAACCAGTCGTCTGATGCGAACCCCGGCCATGCTGCCCAGTGACACGTCGTCTGCAGCCAGTGCTGACGTTCTGATTGGCAACTGCCCTGCCATGCAGGAAGTCTACAGGGCGATCGGTCGCGTAGCGTCGCAAAACGTGACAGTGCTGATCCTGGGCGAAAGCGGGACCGGGAAGGAAGTGATTGCCAGAGCCATCTACAATTATAGTCAGCGTGCGAAGCAGCCGTTCCTGGCAATCAACTGTGCGGCAATCCCCGAGAATCTACTCGAAAGCGAACTGTTCGGCCATGAAAAAGGTTCGTTCAGTGGTGCCGAACGGAAGCGAATCGGCAAGTTTGAGCAATGCACAGGCGGTACACTGTTCCTTGACGAAATCGGCGATATGACGTCCCTTATGCAGACGAAAATTTTGCGTGTCCTGCAGGATCAGCAGTTCGAAAGAGTCGGTGGCAATGAAACAATTCGAACAGACGTCCGGCTGATTGCTGCGACGAATCGTGACCTCGAAGAAATGATCACGAAAAGTGAATTCCGAGGTGATCTGTTTTATCGGCTCAACGTTTACACAATCACATTACCTCCGCTCCGCGAGCGAGGCGACGATGTGGCTCTTCTTGCCGAACACTTTTGCAGACTGTTTGCGAAGGAACTGGGAAAAGACCTGTCGGGAATTGCTACCGAAACAATCAATGTTCTGAAGAGTTACCACTGGCCAGGGAATGTCCGGGAACTCCAGAGCGTCATCAAACACGCGCTGCTGGAAGCGACAGGTCCGGTTCTGGTACCGGCGTTCCTTCCTGACACCGTCAAAAATGGGCGTCGAAGAGTCCTCGAAAATGACGCTCCCGCACGGGAAGGCTCAGATCCCGTTCCCCGAGAGACGCCCATACCGAACATGGTGGCTTGCCATACAGACAATGATCAGGATTCGACCTACTGGTCTCAGTTCATTGTAGGATGTATTCAGTCAGGAACAGAGTTTGTCTATGACGAAGCCCTGCATCGAATGGAACGCCAGGTCATCCCGTTAATCCTCCAGCACACGGATGGAAATCAGCTTCGGGCCGCGAAGCTACTGGGAATGTCCCGGGCAACTCTGCGTGCCAAATGCCGACACCACGGAATCACCGTCGATCGCATCGTCGAAAGCGGCCACTAAGGATCGCTCGCTCACTTCATGTCGGACAACTGTTTCTCGAACGATCCTAATCGGACAGCGCCATTTTGTCGCTGCTGTTTGCCGCAATTCGTTTAACCGCAACGCCATCGGCGTGCGCGTCGGGACACTCGGAGACTTGGTGGCCGATCGAGCCGTAGCACGCGCAGCCCGTTGGGCTTGCGGTTAAACGAATATCGCTAAATCAAAGGTACGATGCAGGCCGGATCGAGGTTGCCGCATTGCCGGAACTGCGGTCGCAGTCTTCTCACGTAGAGAATGATTTGGTTTTCCACGATGAACATCCGCGAGCGATGTTCCGGCATCGTGCGACCTTGGTCCGGCCTACGGATCGCGTTTGACGACTTTCGGCATGTTGGCGGTCGTCGTCCCTTCCGGCCATTCGCGGGTTGCGAGGTCGCCGACGCTGTCGATGGCGAAGCGGGGTGGTTCGCCCGTGAGTTCTTTCCATGCCAGGAGACATGAGTTGGCCATTTCGATTTCGACCGGGGAAACTGGGTGCTCAGTTTCTGCCCTGATCGAATGTTTCACAAGAAAACTTAAACCGTCTGACGCAATCGGAAGAAGTTTATCTCGACCAGCGATGATCTCGAATGGGCCGTCAACTGTCGGTTGTTGTCCGAACAGGCTTTGGAATTCATTGCGGAGAAGCTCAATGGCTTCCGGATTCTTTGTGCCGGATCGAGCGATAATTTCTATTGCCAGTAGCCGCATGTTGAATGCGTAGATTGTTGTTTGATTGTCCGAGTTGTCACACAATGCCGACAACTCGTCGTATCTTTTCACCAACCGTTGAACGCTGTCGGCATCGTCGTTATCGCCGCCTTGTCGCGTGAATATACGGAGCAGGAACGGGACGGCTGGTTCTGCATGTTGTCCCAACATTTCCAGACCTAGCCACTCATTTTCTTGTTTCCACGCTGAAAGGACGTCTAAGTTCGGTCCGCCAGCAAAAAAGTCTCCTCCCTTACTAATATCTGCGGGTTGTTTGGCGACAAGTCTTCGCAAGTCGTCTTCTAAGCCTCGCACAAAGATTTGAGCGAGTGAATCGTCAGGCGAATATCTTGCCAGCAACAAGGCTGCCGCTTGCGAGGCCGCCAACGCGTGTTTCTCAATTGGGTCTTGCGCAGGATCTCCGAGTTGGCCACGAAGGAACGCACGGATTCTATCGGACATGCCGGCTTGAGAGACGTGTTTCGCAATTCTGAAGAAGAGAATAGTGGATCCTCGATCGGTGAGATGACCGAAAGTCCGGGAATCTCCACTCCAGGAGCTATCCACAGCGCCGAGAAGTGTATAACCGGGCCAGTTCCATCGACCTTCTTTTGCTTCGTACAGTGCAAAAAGTTCTGCCCAGAATAGATCATCACCATCGAGCAAATTCGCCAGCGGTTCATACGGCCCCAATGGTGTCATCTGTGACCGCGTGCTGTCTTTTGCGACTTGCGAGATTTGCTCCGTCAAACCAAGAATTCCGGCAAGGATAAACTCATGAATCGAAGGCGCCCGAGCAGCGAATCCCGGAATGATCTCAGCCGCGACTTTCTTTGGGTCTAAGGCTCGGACGGAACGCACAGCCGCGATCGTCAACTGGGCGTCGATGTCGGCTCTGTCCTTCGGGTCTGCATACGGTCGTTGTTCGATGACTTTCAGAATCGTTTCCACAACTTCCCGGTCGTGCGTTCCCTTGCCGAGAACGCCGAGTGCGTCCACGGCTTTCACGAGTTCGCTGGTGCTGCGTTCGGTTTCGATCAGGTGTTTCCATTGGTCGAAGGTTTTACCCTCGAAGACCTGTTCTGTGCTGGCGGCTTGCTCCCGTGACTGGACCACGTACTCCTGTCGTGTCTTTTCAAGTTTGACAGACATTGCATAAATCTCAGCCTCGGTACGTTCCGACGAGTCCAACGCATACCGGAGATCTTCTTTGATCACGAGCACTGAAGGATGGTTGTTACCGAGTGTCCGCTCGACTTGTTCCAGCGCGTCTTTCAAACGATCGACCTTTTTGCGAAGTTCTGAGTACCGTCTAATCAGATTCCGATGGGCGAATTCAACTTGTTGAACGGGATCATGGATGATTTTTGAGACGTCGCCCAGTGGCAAGTCAATCGCCGCTGACGATGCCTCGTTTTCGTTGACGGGAGCCTCACCAATCGTCGATGCCACTGCCCTTTCCAACTTGCTGGTCGCAATTTCAGTGATCTTAACGATGCTTCTTTCACCGCGTCGGAGTTCCACTTTTCCAGCATCGACCGTCAGCGAATTAATGTCCTTCGGCAACACGATCTCGTAGGTGCCACTCCGAAGAGTCAGTTCATTCGCTCCGTTTGACACGGTCAGAGTTTCAACGGTCTCCTTCCCCTGACGAATTTCGATCGGTACATCGGCGGAATCACATTCAATGACCAGTGTGCCGGTGTCGGTTTTGAGACGTATGACGAAGCCAAACGCCAGGACGGCCAGCAGTCCGAGCGTTGCTGCGATTAAAGTAGCCGTCACGCGTCGAGTGACGAATGCCGGTGCCCGCATTTTGCGGGCTGCGTCACTCGGCGAGTGACGTCTACTTTCTAATGCGTCAGGGTGGCCGGGGCTGGACTGAGCGGAGCGAAGGAAGCCCCGGGGTTTCGGGCTGTCGCCCTCCAACCCCGGCCACCCGTCTTCGCTCACTGCCTGCCCCATTCTTTCTTCCGCCTTTTCCGTGCCCGGAGCATTTTCCCGTTCCGATCGCAGCCGCATTCCCTCCCGTGTCAATTCGGCCAACCGATGACCCTCGCAAAGCGGAGCGACGGCCTCAGCAACATCTTTCGCAGTTGCAAACCGAGCGGCAGGATCTCGCAACAACATCCGATCGGTGATTGCAATGACTTCTGACGGAAGATCAATACGTCGAGTCGCCACCGATGGCGCATCGACAGTGGCCAGCGCCTTCATTTTCCGCAGCGGACTGAGTCGCTCAGATGTCTCATACGGTGCTGTACTGGTCAGCAGCTTGAACAGCGTTGCACCCAGGCTGTACACATCGGCACGGGCATCGACGTCGTGACTGTTGTCAGCCTGCTCGGGTGCCATGTAGTCCAGCGTTCCCATGAGTTGCCCAACCGTCGTCAATTCGTCCACCGCTTCACTCGCTGCACCGAACAATGCCAATCCCAGATCCAGCAATTTTACCGATGCAACGTTTGGCTGCGTCATTGTCAGCATGAGGTTGCTGGGCTTGACGTCGCGATGGATCAGTCCTTGTTCATGGGCGTACTGCAATCCCAACGCCGCCTGCCGAATGATTTCGCACGCCGATGCCACATCGATTGCTCCGTGGAGTTTCACCAGTTGTGACAAGTCAATGCCATCGACAAAGTCCATCGCGATAAAATGCGTGCCGTCATCATCGCCCGCATCGGAGGCTCGTACAATCGCCGGGTGATCAAGTCGCCCGATGGCTTTCATTTCCCGATGAAACCGCGAAACCGCCGCCGCATCACGCAGTCGTCTGTTAGGAAGCGTCTTCAGGGCGACGATGCGATCGAGCCGGCAATGCACGGCCTTGTAAACCGTTCCCATCCCACCGGCTCCCAGTCGCTCGATGAGTTGATAATCGCGGATGCGTTCGCCCATAGGTTTATGTGGTTTGCCGTCTTCCACATCAGTCCACGGATTCTCAATCCGCCGCAGCAAATCGGCGTCCGGCGCGGCATCTTCTGGTTCGGCCTCCGAAGTCGAGACTTTACGAATGGCGTCCAGCACTGAATCATTGGTATCGTCGAAGCCGCAGAGAGTTTCTTCGCACTTCGGGCAATCGGAGATATGGGCGGCGATCACTTCCGATTCGGCGTCGTCCAGTTGTCCCAGAGCAAACGCTTTCAATTCCTTGTCGCTGACGCAGATTCCCGGTCCCATGCAATCACTCCTGTCTCGGTGAATACGAATGATGTTCGCCTATTCCCAGAGATTCCGAAAGCGCGACAGCATTTTTAATATTCAGGTTTCCCCCAGCACCTGCCGCATTCTGCGAAGCACACGGGACTTAGTCTGACGGACGGAATTCGCCGTCGTGCCGAATTCCGAGGCGACATCGGCGGTTGCGACCTGATCGACCGCCACACGCCAGAAAATCTGCCATGACCGGTCTTCGAATTCACTCCGCACCAGGTCCAGTCCACGACGATACAGCGAATTGATCACTGTGTGTTCTGTGTGTTCATCGGGATTGTCCGACAGCGACTGAGCAACCGCAGCAAGTTTCATCCATGCGTCCGTGCCGCCCGCCGCCTGGACATTTTCTGCTCGGCGACGAAAGAATCGTGCCAGATGATTGCGAGTGATCACCCACAACCAGCCTCGAAACGAGCTTCCTTCGCGATGTCGAAACCCGGAAATCGAAATAGCAACAGCAGTGAACACTTCCTGCAGCACGTCGGCCGCATCGTGTTCGCTCAACCCCTGCCGCCGAATCCAGTGCAGGATGAGCGGACCATACAGATCAACCAGAACCTGCCATGCCGCCGGATCTCTGGCCGTCACACGTGCCAGCAAAGTCGGCGACGTTGCGCTGAAAGACGATTGTGCGGAAGCGGCAGAACTCATAATAGTCTTCCGTTATACTTCGAACGGTTAGAAGTGAAGTTGGCGAGCCGACAGACGCCAGTCGCCGGATATGCGTTAGCATTTCCCAACGATCGAACCATCACGCGAATCAGCCAGTATCCTCGTGAATCGTACAAAACGCAATCAGAGGACTGACGTCCCCCGCTCGCCGGAATCAACTCGATGATGCACGCATGAAGTCCATGATCAACGTTCCGAGAAACACAGCATTGTTTATTTTTCCGGGGTTGTCTGCAGCGTCACAAGGTACGACACAAGATCGCGGACATCATCGACCGTCAGAAGATTTGCGACGCTGGGCATTGTGGAGACCGTGGATTTTTCACGTTCGTCAATCTCGGATTTCTGGATCTTCGTGGAGTTGCGAGCATCGACGATGACGATTTCGTATTCGTCTTCGGCCTGAACCACTCCCGTGATGACTAGCCCATCTTTTGTGACAATGACTTCCGTTTCAAATCCTTTGACAATTTTTTCGCTCGGCACCACCACGGATTCCAGCAGGTAGTCTCGTGTGGTTCGCTTACCAACGTCGCTCAGATTCGGGCCGACTTTTCCACCTTCGCTCCCGACGCGATGACAGGCGATGCACTTTTGAACTTCATGAAAGAGCGTTTTTCCTCGATCTGCATTCCCTGGTTCGATTGCATCTCGATAGGCACGCATTGGATTCAGAGCTGCCTCGGCCAGAGATTTGTCATCCGGCATTTGCGTGATCCATTCGCGAATCAGCGCGATACCAATGGGATCGGTTGTAGAACGTCCCAATGGCGGCATCATCACTCCCAGTTCCCTGGAACTGATTCGGTGAAGTAGGAATGATTCATCGGGACGGTTGGGAAGAATGCTAAAACGATGCCCTTTTGAACCACGCCCCGCAGCCACTGGCGGTTTATAAACGCCGAAACGCACCGGTTGCTTTTGGTCGAAAGACAGATCCAGACCAGAAACAATCGCTGGTCCGTGCGGATTGTGGCAGTGAGCGCAGTTGGCATTGAGCCATGTTCTGGCTCTCTGGTCAAGCGTTCCGCTGTTTGAATCACGCAGGTCAGGAAATGCGTCGGTGAGCTGTTGCTCGGGCATCTCATGCAGGATGCCGATGCTTTGCCAATGTTCGAGTTGGTTTCTGCGGTTTCCGGCAAACTCAACCTCTCTGTTCAGGTTACGAACTGTCATACCTATCGGTTTCATTTCATGTTCATTGACATGACATTGTTTGCATTGGTTCATATTGGGCGTGATGTACGGAAACGTGAGTGGCGTACCATTCTGTTGAAGAACCGTGACGTCGGTTTTGGATCCAATGACAACGCGATCTGCGTCCGTTCCAGCATCGTTCCACAAATACGGCACACCAATCCAGCCATTGTTACTGTGAATCAGCAGTCGCGTTTCCACCAGCCTTTCGCCAGCCGCAGGGTCGAATGCGTTTCGAGGGAAATAGAAGTTTTGTCCAAGAATACTGCCAGGAGGAAAGTCGAACGTACCATCGGTACGAGGGGTTACAATCTGTTTTGGCGGAACCCATAAAAATCCCTGCTGGACTGCATGATCGATGAAGCTGGGAGCGTTGAGTTCGTAAGGAATCACGCCGGGGCTGAACACTGCTTTCGCCAGATCCTGAAACAGTCCGTACTCGGAAAGTGATAACGCGGGCCGGCGCGCATTCAAGTCCACTCGAACCGTTGTCTTGAGCGGTGGTGCGGGTAGCGTTGGTTCTGGAGTTTGTTTCTGTGAAGGTGAAACGACGTCCTGTTGTTTCTGCTCAGCGCAGGAAAGGTTCAGCAGCAGAACAGTCGCCAGTAACCATGAAAACCTGCGTCCATAAGTGATGCGCATCAGTCCTCTTTCGTGGCCGCTTCGCTGTTGAATTCGCCCTTCATTTTCCGGAATGCCTCCAGACCGGCACTCGCTCGACTGTCGATCTTCGCCTGATCCTCGGCCATGTCGGCGTAGTCCATTTGAGAAATCCATTCCCGGATCAGTTCAACGCCTTCTGCGTGCATCAGGCCTCGGCCAACAACTGGCATCCTCACGCCGGGGTCCGTCGATTGCAGGCGTACCATCATAATGGATTTTTCGGGATGTCCCGGTTCGATGACAAATCGACCATTGCCTGTTCCGCGTCCGGCAGCGACCGGTGCTTTGAAGATACCGAATCGAACTGGTTCACTCTGATCGAACGTAAGATCCAGCCCCGAAGTGAATGCGATTCCTCCAGGGCGGTGACAGCTTGAACAATTCATATCCAAATACGCGCGTGCGCGGGAATTGAGGTCGCCGGTCGCCCGGTCATTCCATACGGCAACACGAGGACGTTCGTCCTTATTCTCTGGCAAGCCGGTGAGGTAGCCGATTTTCGCCCAATGTTCAAGCTGGTTCTCTGAGCCGTGACTGTACGAATAGCTTTTATTCAGATAGCGAGCATGAACAGGCCCAAGTGGCACGACACGGTCGTTGATTTCGTGACACTGAAGGCATTGATTTCGATTGGGCATTCGGAATGTGTGGTGGCGATCCGTACCGTCAGAATGAATCCATGAGACATCGACGTGCTTACCAGTCAAGGAAAGTGTGGCCTCCGTTGTGTCATCATTCCAGATATACTGAGTCCCGATCCAGCCGTCTGTTTTTCGAATCCAAAGACGTGTTTCCAAAATGTGTTCGGCCAAATTCGGATCACGAAAATCGCCCGTATATCCAACGGTCAGGATGATCGTAGCCCCGACGGGATATTCCAGCTCCCCGTTTGGCCGGTACTCGCAACTGCTTCCCTTTGGCATCCAGAGGAACCGATGCAGCGTAGCGTAGTCAGCAAAGTGTGGCGTGTTAAGATCGTATGGAACGACCCCCTCATTTGGGATCTGATGGCGAGGATCTTTGAACAGTTTGTATGTGGAAATCACGCGAGCTGGATCGGCTTTGTGATCGATACTCACAGGACGCCCGTCGGTGGCATCTGCCGCTCCGGAACTCGTTGATGCATCAGCCTGAATTGCTGACGACGTTACGAACAACAATCCTGAACAGCAAAATGTTGCGGCAAACAGAATTGCTATCGCAGGATATCTGAACCGTCGGAGAATGGAATCCATGAGCCTGTCACTCGACTCCCGAAATCACCACCGGCTCAATTGACGGAAAGACCTCGGCGTAGTTAGCGATATTCCGATCAGGCCCGGCATTTGCAGGATCTGCTAGCGATGCCAGTCCGCCCAAACTTGCGAAGGTGACTTCACCTTCGTCTTTTGAATTGCCACGCACTGAGATCCCGGCATCTGTTGCGAGTTTTCCATCAACCACTTTTTCCGGGTTGACAACTCCGTCCCAGACGACGTCCGGAATCGGCGTGCTTAGAACAGCCTGAATCAACATGCCGCCAGCACCAGCAGGCTTGTTTCCACAGGGGCCAAACGTGTTGTTGTGGACATGGATTTTTTCTGTATAGGGATAGTAATTCGGGTCTTTGATTTCAATATTGGCAACCAGATAACTCACCAGCAACATGTTCGTCGTTCCGTGATCACGAATGTCGTTTTCGAAGATTTCGACATTTGAGTTGGCCATGACCATAACACCGGTGCCCGTCGGGACGGTGCCGACGATATTGCCTTTGGGAGCAAAGTTCTGGGTGTTGTTGTCAAAGACTTTGTTTTTGAATACGCGAATGTCATGGCCTTTTTGTTGCGGCAGATCAGGCATGTCAAAGACCAAAATACCGCCGGTGTTATTGGTGGCCTCGTTTCCGTACACGTCCGCCCCGTGACAGTTTTCGATCTCGATACCCGCAACATTGAAGGCCGCGCGGCAGTTTCGGACGATGACGTTCTTTGATTGTCCGACATAGATCCCGGAATCTGACGCACCGATTGCGACACTCTCTTCGATCAACACGTTATTCGAACTCACCGGGTAAATGCCATACGCCCCGTTGGTCGCCAGCGGACCACCCGTCCATTCCGTTCGCACTCGGCGATAGACGATATCGTCGGCTTTCAGTGATTTAATCGCGTTCCCTTTGGTATCTTCGATGGCAAGATCTTCCACTGTTACGCGGTTACTTGTGATATAAAGGCCTTCCGCACCGGCTTCCTGCTGCTTAAAGCTCAGGACCGTTTTATCCATCCCGCGGCCTCGGATCGTGACATTATCAACTGTCAGCGACAGACCGTCCGTAAAGTGGAATACGCCCTCTTCAAACTGAAAGACGGTGCCGGGTTCCGCCAGAATAAGTTCTTCCAGGACTTGTTTCTGTGCGTCCGGGCCTGGCTGGAAAACGACCACACCTTTGGTTGCTGTGCCATCCTGCTCCGTCGATGGGCCGTCGGTTGCAACATTTTCAGTTGCCGCGATCTGTGGCGCGGCGTCTGCAGACGCAGCGTCACCAGGATCTTCGCCAGATTGTTCCGGAGGTACGTAATTCGAATGCGTGCCAGAGTCGTTGCAGCCGCATGAAATCAGCAGCGCACTCAACCCACACAGCAACAGCACTCGGTCATTGCAGAACATCAAACATTCCTCCCAATTCGGATCGCAACTGAAGAATATCGATAAATCAACCGCATGATTTTAGGTCTGCTGATCGTTAATGTCCAGCATCGGAGGCGTTCAGGACGTCCCTTGATTTCGAGTGCTGATTTCGAGTGCCACTCACCCAACTGCTTAAGGCGGGCGGAAGATTTCTGCTTACGGTCGAAAACCGTGGGCTAGCGCCCAATGGCACTCACTTTAGAAATAAATTTTATGAAAGCAGTTTTTGGCACGACATTTGCGCCGCGAGCGAAAAACAGGTTCGTTCGCTGCCTTTATGTCAGGTGTCAAATCATGTCTGTGAATGATGAATGTGTGTTGTCGGAGTCGGAACTCACCTCCGCCATTGAAATGCTCAGAGCCATCATCCCGGACGAGGAACTGGAACGACTTGCGCCCACCGGGCCCGCAACAGTCTACACAACCTGCATCACCATTTGGATGCTCATTCTCCAGAGACTGGGCAAAGGAAAATCGATGACGGAAGTTGTGAAAGACGTGCTGTCCAACAGCCGACAATTGCTGCCGGATAATAAATGTGTCCGCGAAAAGACGCTCTCGGAAAAATCCCAGCAATTCCCGGCTATCGAATCGGGAGTCGGTGCAGGCTGCCTAATTTGACTTGAGTTGCTTGGGGTCGGCGATGGTTTGGTGTTGAGGAGTGGATTTTTGTAGTTGGAAGGGCGGATGTGGCGACGGCGGTGGTGGGTTGGAGAGCGTGTTTCATGGTACCGCGCGCACCGCAAACGTGACGCTCAACCGGCGCTTGACTAAGTCTGGCGGATGTGGCGGCCCAATGGCGAATTATGAACTGTTCTGCAACGTCGGTCGCTGCGGCTCGATACCTTGCAGAAGGGCCGTCAGCAACTCCGTCATCGAGTCGAACAGGAACGCGAGAAAGTACGCACGAATCTTATCCCAGAGGTGCCGCTTTGACTTCAGTTTCTCCAACGCGGCTTGAAAGACCGGGCAGCAGAGTTGTTGCGTCTGGTCCACGAGGAAGGCCAGCATCATCATCAGCATTAAAACCACTGACAGGTGTTGCTCACCGTGTCCGGAGTTGTGTTCCATATGATAGCCCTGGTTTTTCAACGTGTTGAAAGTTTCGTTCTCGATTTTCCACCGCGATCGCCCGCCGCGCATGATGTGGTACACGTTGTCCGACGTCAGCACAAAGTCAGTGATCCAACTGAAGTATTGGACTTTTCCGTCCGGGTGGACTTCCCAATATTCGAGCACGTTGACCAGGCAGTTCGGGTGCGAGGCGTTGAGTGGTTCGCCGTTGTGAACACGAAAGTGGTGCAGCACACCCGTGGCCGTCTCGACTTCGGCGAGCAACTGCGTCCGTCCTCGTCGTTGGTCCGCAGACGCTCGAACAGAAAAGCGTGGTCG